>JAESGJ010000015.1_pt1 | contig 275924 bp, 247 predicted proteins | sample 9266241 | NCBI WGS metagenome assembly JAESGJ01 (sample SAMN14514841, study PRJNA621669) | algae metagenome | isolation source: Brasilonema octagenarum HA4186-MV1 and co-occurring heterotrophs from wet... | place: USA: Manoa Valley, Hawaii | collected 2009-07-20
GGGGGGCGGGGGTGCTGGCCCCCCCCGCCCCGCCCATCTCCCATCTCCACCGGATGGCCGTCAGCCGGCCCCCGTCAGCCGGCCCACGGACCCAGCATGACACGCCACGCCTCCCGGCCCGCCGCCGGGCTGGGCGGGACGAAGTCCCTCCGCTCAGGCCGCGCGGCGCGTCACGCCCAGCTCGTCCAGCGCCCCCGCCATCGCGCCGAGCGCGAAGCGCATGTCGGCCGGCGTCACCGCGCCGATGCACCCGATCCGGATGGTCGGCTTCGGCGTCGTGTAGAAATTGCTGATCAGCACCCCGCGGCGCTTCAGCGCCTCCACGAAGCCCGCCAGGGTGAAGGCCGGCTCCTCCGGCTGGTGCAGGGTCAGGATGATCGGCCCCTGCTCCGCGGCATCCAGATAGGGCCGCAGCCCCAGCCGCTCCGCCCCCTCCCGCAGCACGCGCATGTTCTCGGCGTAGCGCGCCAGCCGGGCCGGCTGCCCGCCTTCGGCCAGATAGGCTTCCATCGCCACGCCGAAGGCATGCAGCGCCTGCACCGGCGGCGTGAAGCGGAAGGAGCCCCAGCCCGAGCGCTCGGCATGGCGCAGCACATCGCCCAGGTCGAAGCTCCAGGACCCCGCAAGGCCCGCGCGCTCCCGCGTCCGCTCCATCGGGCACACCGCGAAGGCGATGCCCGGCAGCCCCTCCAGGCACTTGTTGGAGGTAAACAGCACCACGTCGCATTCCGGCTGCGCCTTCAGGTCGAAGGGCAGCGCGCCGAAGGCGGACACGGCATCGACGATCAGCCGCCGCCCCGCCGCGCGCACCGCCGCGCCCACCACGGCCGGGTCGTTCACCACCCCGCTGCCCGTCTCGGAATACACCATGCCCACATGGCTGATGGCGGGATCGGCCGCGAGCGCCGCCGCCACCTCCTCCGCCCGCACGCCGCGCGTATCAGGCACCGGCAGCACCACCGGCTCGCGCCCGGCCTCGCGCGCCAGCCGGGTCATCCGCTCGCCATAGGCGCCGTTGCTGACGACAAGGATGCGCCCCGCCGGCGGCACGAAGGTGCGGATGGCGGCCTCCACCATGAAGTGCCCGGCGCCCTGCAGCGGCAGCGTCGCATGCACGCCCGCCACCCCGCCCGCGATGTCGCGCACCCGCTCGCGGATCGCGGCGTATTCCCGGCCGAACTCAGGGTCCCACGGGGCGATGTCCACGGCCATCGCCGCGCGCGTCTCCGCGCGGGTCTGAACCGGGCCGGGGGTGAGGAGCAACATGGAAGGTGACCTTGCGGCGTGTTCGGGTTCGTGCCCCGCATCGCGGAAGCCGGCCCAAACTGCACCCCGTGACAGGACCGGACAACCCACCCCCGGGCCGGCCTGGCCGGGCTCGGCCCGGGCCGCGGCGGCAAGCGAGCGCGGGGCCTCCTCCTCAACTTGCACGGGTGATGTTCTGCCTAGTAAACCGGCATGGGAGCGTGTGTGGGCGCGCTTCCGACCGGCAACCCGCCTCGACCACGCCTGCTGGGGACATGCCGCCCGAATGTCGGACCACGATGCCGCCCGGCCCGAGGCCCGCATCGCATCCCCTGCCCACGGGCGGCTGCGCGGCCTCCGCCTCCACCTCCTCGCGCTCATCCTCGCCGTCCTCGTCCCCGCCCTCGGGATCAGCGGCGCCGCCGCCTGGCACCTCGCCCGCAGCTACCGGCAGGGTTTCGAAACGCGGCTCCAGGATACCACCCGCGCCCTGGCGCTGTTCGTGGACAGCGAGCTCGACACGCTCCTGACCACGGTCACCGCCCTCGCCTCCTCCCCCCTGCTGGAGGAGGACGACCTCAGCTCCTTCAGCATCTGGGCACGGCGGATCGGGCAGGCGGTGGACGGGTGGATCGTGGTGAACGACGCGGCGCCCGGCCATCAGCAGCTGCTGAACACCAGGCTGCCCACCAGCGCGGCGCTGCCTCCGCCCTCGGCACCCGGCGAAGGCGCATGGGCCGTGATCCGCAAGGTGATCGAAACCGGCCGCCCGGCCGTCTCCGACCTCTTCCTCGGCCACGCGACCGGCACGCCCGTCCTGGTGGCCGCCGCCCCCGCCCTGCGGGACGGACGCGTGGCGCGCGTGGTCGTCCTGGCCATGAACCCCGCCCTCCTCTCCGAGCGGCTTCGCGCGCGGCGCCCCTCCGGCAGCGCCTATGTCTCCGTCGCCGATGCGAGCAGCCGCATCGTCGCGCGCTCTCAGGATCACGACCGTTTCGTCGGCAGCATCCCGCCCAGCCGGGGCATCCCCGCCAGCGAGCGGGAGCGCGGCCTGTTCCGCAGCCAGACCGTCTATGGCGACGATGGCCTCTTCTTCGCCCAGAAGCTGCTGACCGCGCCGGGCTGGAGCATCGTCGTCGCCGAACCCTACAGCCAGTACCGCATGAGCTGGCTCGCCCCGATCGCCGCCCTGCTGCTCGGCGCCGCCGCCGCCCTCGCGCTCGGCCTCGCCCTCGCGGCCTGGCTCGCCCGCCGCGTGCTGCACCCGGTGGAGGCGCTCGCCCGCCGCGCGGAGGCCGTGGCCGAGGGCAGGGTGCGCAGCGCCCTTCCGCCCGTGCCCCCCGCCGGCGTCGCCGAATTCGAGTTGCTGCGCCGCGCCAGCGAAAGGGCCGAGGCGGCGGTCGCCGCGCGGGAGGCGGAGTTCCGCGCCATGTTCGACACCGCGGCCGCCGGGGTCGCCGAAACGGATGCCCGGACGGGCCGCTACCTCCGGGTCAACCAGACCTTCTGCGCCATCACGGGCCGGGCGGAGGATACGCTGGTCGGGCAGCTCGGCCCCGAGGACATCGCCCATCCGGAGGACCGGGACGCGCAAGCCCCGCTCGAGGCCTCCGGCACGGAAAGCCGCATCCTGCGCCCGGACGGCTCGGTGGTCTGGGTGCAGTCCAGCACCGCCCTGTCCGCCCGCGATGCCGAAGGCCGTCCCCTGCGCGCGGTCACCATCCTGCAGGACATCACCGCGCGGAAGCAGGCCGAGGAGGCGCGCGGACTGCTGGCGCGGGAGGTGGACCATCGCGCGAAGAACGTGCTGGCCGTCGTGCAGGCCGTGCTGCGCCTGACCCCGAAGAACGATCCCGCCACCTATGCCCGCTCGGTGGAGGCCCGCATCACCGCCCTCGCCCGCGCCCACACGCTTCTCGCGGCGGGGAACTGGGCCGGGGCCGATCTGCGCGCCCTGACGGAGGCGGAGCTGAGCGCCTTCCAGCCCGGCGCGCCGGAAGCCCCCTGTGCCGTGCTGGAGGGCCCGACCGTGATCCTCACGCCCGGCGCCACCCAGGCCCTCTCCCTGGTTCTGCACGAGCTGGCGACGAACGCCACGAAATACGGCGCCCTCTCCGCGCCCGGCGGCAGGGTCGATCTCCGTTGGTCGGTCGACGAGGCCGCCGGGCGGCTTCACCTGCGCTGGGCGGAATCCGGCGGCCCGCCCGTCCCCGGCCCGCCGGCGCGCCGCGGCTTCGGCACGCGCGTGGTCGAGGCCAGCCTGCGCGACCAGCTCGGTGCCACGGTGCTCACCACCTGGGATGCCAGCGGGATGGTCTGCGAAGTGGATGCGCCCCTCTCACGGGCGGTCCTGCCGGACGGCACGCGCGCCGCGGCCTGAGGCCCGGCGCCCTCGGCGGGTGTCCTCCCCCCGAGGGCGGATCACGCCGTCAGCGCGCCCCGGAGCTCCCGCACGAGCTTGCGCCGGATCGCCTCCGCGAAATCCGCATAGTCCCGGCATTCCATCACGAAGGCCCCGGGACCGCCGATCACCTCGGCCGCGTAATGCGCGGCCAGCTCCGGCTCCTCATTCACCACGGCCAGGGCATTGATCACCACCCCCGCACCCACCGCCGCGTCCCGCACCGGGGCGGAGGGGATTCCGGCATTCCTCGCGCCGTCGCCCGAGACATCCACCACGCTCCGCGCCGCATCCCCCGGGAACTCGGCCAACAGGCGCAAGGCGGCGGTCAGGCCTTCGCCCAGGGCCGTGGCGCCGGGCGGCACCAGGCGCGGGGCCGCATCCACCGCCCCGGCGATTTCGGCTGCGCCCGCCGCATCGGCCAGCAGCATCCAGGGCACGGCCACGGCCTGCGCCCCAGGCCCCGACCACAGCAGGACCGCGACCGCCGCCGCACCGCGCGGCCCGCCCGTGGCCGCCGCGGACACCGCCGGATCGCGGAAGGCCGCGGCCAGCCCGCCCATCATCAGCCCGAACTCGTCGTGATCCACGGAGGAGGAGGCGTCCACCGCGAGCGTCAAGGCGATGTCCACGTCCCGCATCGGCCTGAGGTGGTGGCTTGGCGGCGGGTGTGGAAGGGTCGGAGCCGACGAGGCACCCACGTTCCACGGCTTGCAACCGCCATCACGATCCGGTGATACACAGCCCCATCCAGAAGGGCGGACGGAGAGAATGGCCGAGCGAACGCCGGAAGCAGGCATGAGCCACGGGGCAGGCGGGCCAAGGGGGGAAGCGCCCTCCGTGACCCAGGCCATCATCGAGGGCTCCGGCCAGGCGACGAGCTGGTCCGAACTCATCCTCAAGGTCATCAGCCTGGGCACCGTCATCGCGGGCTTCGACCTGCTGACGCCGCTCGGCGGCGATGCGGCGCTTCGCTGGGCCGGGGCGGGGCTTCTCGCGGTGGTGCTGGCCGGACTCGCCCTCGGGGCCACCCGCCGCACAGCGCTCGATGCCGCCTGGCGCGCCCTGGAGAGCCGCCCCCTGGAGCTGCAGAGCTGGCGGAACCGCCTCTTCCACCGGATGTGGCGCCCCGCGGCGGGCAAGCTGCTGCTCAAGCCCTTCGTGCGGATGGGCGGCGCCGCCGGCGCGGCCTGCCTCATCGCCGGCTGGTCCGCCGGGCAGCATGAGGGCGGCACCCTCGCCGGCAGCTTCGAGGGGCTGGCCCAGGGGCAACAGCGCATCATCGCCCTGCTGGAGGACATCCGCGACGGCCGCAGCGAGGACCCGCGCGTCGAGGCGGCGCGGCTCAACCTGCCCTGGTCCGACTACGCCCTGAACATGGCCCTGGCCAACAATGACGAACGGGCCGTGCGGCTTTACCTCAAGGGCGGCCTGCGCCCCGATTTCAGCCGCGCCCTCCGCGCCTTCGACGGGCCGGTGCGCGGCCCGGTGCTGGACGCGGCCCGCCGCGGGCAGGTGGCCTGCCCCCTGCCCCCCACAGACCGCACCGGCTGGCTCGCCGCTTCCGAACTCTCCAACTTCGCCCGCATGCTGGCCGACGCCGACCGCTCGGGCGCGCGGCCTCTGGTGGATGCCGCCTGCGCCCATCCCGAGCCGCGCCGCCGCTACGACCAGCTGGCCGCCGAGGCCGAGGGCTATCTGCGCGCGCAGGAGCAGCGCAACGCCAATTCCCCCCAGCTGCGGGCCGATTGCCGGCGAGACCTGACCTCCCGCTTCCCGCCCACGGCGGCCAGCCTCCGCTCCCTCGGCAAGACCTACAGCAACGCGGATCCGGACCGCTTCTCCCCCCAGGCCCGGCTGGACGAGCTGGTGAACCTGACGAACATGCAGGCCGCGGTGGGCATGGTCCGCTTCGGCCCGGCCGACCTCCCCGCCCTCATCACCCGCGCCTGCGAGGATTGGGGCAAGCCGCGCGACCTCCGCCAGGAACAGGAGTTCCTCCGGCTGATCCGGGAAGGCCGCCCCCTCCTTGGCTGAAGGGCTTTCCTGGCCGCGGCCGCCCCTCCCGGCCGGCCGCGCCTTGAACCCGCCCCAGTGCGAGGACATCTTCCGCTCGCTCTCGGCCAGGGATGGGCACCGCCTCCTCCCGGCCGTGCGCGCCGGCCTGATCGCGGGCAGGCTGCCGGGACGGGCCGTTCCCTCCGTTCCTGACAACATGCGCCCAGCGGAGGAGCCGCAGTACCGATGGACGGCACGATGAACTCGCCCCTGCCGCAAATGGGCGAGTCCCCGGCGCATGAGGCCGCGCCGATCTCCCGGATCGTCGCCGAGGTGGCGGCCACCTTCCCCGGGGAGCGGATCACCCTCGGCGAGATGGCCGAGGCCTTCGGGGACCGCGCCTTCGGCCTGCTGATCCTCCTCCTCCTCCTCCCCTCCCTGCTGCCGGGCATGGCCAGCGTCTTCGGTCTGCCCATGCTGCTGCTGGGCGTCCAGATGGGGCTCGGGCGCAGCGTGCCGAAGCTGCCGGCCTTCATGGCGCGCCAGTCCATCAAGCGCACGGACCTGCTGCGCCTGGCCGGCGCCTCCTCCAAATGGCTGCGGCGGATCGAATGCTATGTCCGCCCGCGCTCCGGCCCCTTCACCACCCCCTTCGGGGACCGGCTCTTCGGCTGGCTGACGGTCTATGTCGCCATCATGCTCATCCTGCCCGGGCCGGGCACCAACGGCCCGCCCGCCTTCGGCAACATCGTCATGGCGCTGGGGCTGGTGGAGCATGACAGCAAGACCATGGGCTGGGGCATCGTCCTGACGGTGCTGGGCTGCCTTTTCGCCACCGTCGTGCTGGCCGCCCTCTGCTGGCTGGGCTTCGAGGCGCTCGGCTTCGTGTTCTAGCGAACACGCGGGGGCGCTTCGTGTTCTAGCGAACACACCGGGCACCCAAGCAACACCCACCCCGTCCCGGCCCCTCGCGGCGCGTATCCCGCCGCGTTACACGCCGCCTCATGCGCCGGTGGCCCGAAAGGGCTGAAACGGGAATGCGCGACGCGCCCTGGCTCTTCCCGAGCCGAGGCGCCCATCCGCAGCTGCCCTCGCAACTGTAGGCGGCCGATCCGGCCCCAATGCCATTGTCGCCCTGTCGCGACGAGAAGGCGGGGACCACGGGGCCGCGAGCCAGGAGACCGGCCGGCGCAGAGCTGTCTCGCGCGTGCCGGGCGAGGTGCACCGGCGCAACGGACCTTTGGACAGGGGGCGGACACGCCCCTTCCGCTGGCGAGAACCGCGTCCACCGTCGCGTGCCCTCCTCCGGGGGGCGCGCGGCAGATCGTGACCGCTCGGCTGGGGATCCCCGATGCGACGCCTTCTCCTTCTCTCCTTCACCGCCCTCGCGCCGGCCGCATTCGCGCCGGCCAGCTTCGCGCAGGGGTCCAACCCGGGCACGCCGCCCGTCACCGAGCCCAGCGCCGCCATCACCGAAACCGTGGTCACCGCCACCCGCGTGCCCACGCCGATCGAGCGCGTGCCCGGCGCCGTCACCGTGATCGACCGCCAGACCATCGAGGAGCGCGGCTACCAGACCCTCGCCGAGGCGCTCGTCACCGTGCCCGGCTTCGCCCTCATCCAGTCCGGCGGCCTCGGCCAGCCCGCCAGCGCCTTCATCCGCGGCACCGCCTCCCGCCATGCCCTCGTCCTGCTCGACGGCGTGCCGATCAACGACGCCTCGGAGCCGAACGGCGCCTTCAACTTCGGCAACGACCTGCTGGGGATGGATGTGGAGCGCATCGAGGTGCTGCGCGGCCCCTCCTCCTCCCTCTATGGCTCCGGCGCGATCGGCGGCGTGGTGAACATCGTCACCCGCCGCGCCCCGCGCGACCGCGCCATCGCCCCCTTCGGCGAGGTGGCGGGCGGCAGCAACCGCACGCTGCGCGCCAATGGCGGCATCACCGGCACGGTCGGGGAGTTCGACTATCTCCTCTCGCTCCGCAGCCTCTCCACCCGCGGCACCGACGCCACCCCCTCCCGCTTCACCTCCGATACGGGCGAGCGCGACGGCTTCCGCAGCGCGGGCGCGACCGTGCGGCTGGGCTGGACGCCCAGCGCGCGCTTCCGCCTCGAAGGCCTGGCCAACTGGCGCGAGAACCATGGCGGGCTCGACAACGTGCCGGAGGACGACCCCAACTATTCCTTCGAGGACCGCCGCTACACCGGCCAGATCCGCGCCGAGGGCAAGCCCTTCGAGGCCTGGACCACCGGCTTCCGCATCGCCCAGACGGTGGACCGCCGGAAGTACCGCAACCTCGCCGACAGCTTCGACCCCTCCACCACCGACGACCTCTATCGCGGCGAGCGCACCGTCTTCGACTGGGGCAACCAGATCCGCCTGCCCGATGCCGGCTTCCTCGACCAGAGCCAGGTCTCCTTCGGCGTGACCCATGAGCGCGAGGATGTGCGCCAGGCCTCCGGCAGCGCCTTCTTCCGCACCACCACCGATGCCGATGCGAGCTCCACCGCCGGGCATATGGGCTACCAGGTCCGGCTGTTCCGCCGGCTCGACCTCTCCGCCGGCATCCGCAACGACGCGGCCGAGGATTACGGCACCCATACGAGCTGGCGCCTCGGCGCCCTGCTCGCCGTGCCGGAGATCTCGGCCCGCATCCGCACGGCCTATGGCACCGCCTTCAAGGCGCCGTCCCTCTACCAGCGCTATGGCCGCATCACCGGCTTCTTCGAGGGCAACCCGAATCTCCGCCCGGAAATCTCCGAGGGCTGGGAAGCCGGCATCGAATTCGACCTGCCGCTCGGCGCGCAGCGCGACTTCGCGACGCTGGGCGCGACCTATTTCGACAACCGCATCCGCGACCTGATCAACTACGACGCCTTCTTCACCTCGCTCGAGAATATCGACCGCGCGCGGATCAAGGGCGCCGAGTTCACCGCCACCCTGCGCCCCGCGCGCTGGCTGACGGCCTCCCTCGCCTACACCATCACCGACGCGCGCGACGCCCGCACCGACGAGCGCCTCGCGCGCCGCCCGGAGCAGCAGCTCGCCGTCAATGCGAGCTTCCGCCCAGTGGAGAACGTGACCATCGCGCCGGAGCTGATCGTCTTCGGCCGCTCGCGCGAAGGCGCCTTCGCCTCCTACCGCAACGACGGCAGCGCCTACACCGTGGCGCGCGACAACAAGGCCGGCACCATCTTCAACCTCACCGCCACCTGGCAGGTGACGGAGCCGGTGGCGGTGTTCGTCGAGGGGCGCAACCTGACGGATAGCGACTTCGAACCCGCCAACGGCTTCGTCATCCCCGGCCGCACGGTGCTGGTGGGCACGCGCTTCCGCTTCTGATCCCGGCGGGACCCCGTTCGGGTCCCCCGGAACCCTTCGGGGAGGGGAAGGAGGCGTTCCTTCCCCTCCCCTCGGCGGAGCCGCAGGGCTCCGTCCGCCTCCGGCACCTCACCGCTTCCGCGCGAAGAAGTCCCGCAGCAGCGCCCCGGCCTCGGTCTCCCGCACGCCGCCCACCACCTCCGGCACATGGTGGCAGGAGGGGGCGGCGAAAATCCGCGCCCCATGCTCCACCCCGCCGCCCTTCGGGTCATAGGCCCCGAAGACCACCCGCCGCAGCCGGAAGAAGGAGGCGGCCTGGGCGCACATGGGGCAGGGCTCCAGCGTGACCCAGAGGGTGCAGTCCGGCAGCCATTTCTCGCCGCGCGCGGCGGTGGCGGCCCGCAGCGCCAGGATTTCCGCATGGGCGGAGGGGTCGCGCCGCGCCTCCACCTCGTTCCCGGCGCGGGAGAGGACCCGGCCGGCCGCATCGGTCACCACCGCCCCCACCGGCACCTCGTCCCTGGCCGCCGCCGCCCGCGCCTCCTCCAGCGCGAGCGCCATCGGGGCGCCCTCCGCCCTCATCCCATCACCGCCATGCCCATCCGCCGCTTGTGGCCGCGCCCATGCAGGCTCTACCAACCGATTCATGACCGCACGACCCCTCATCGGCCTGACGCTCGACGCGGAGCAGCCCGGTGGCTACTCCAAGCTCCCCTGGTACGCCCTGCGCCAGAACTACTTCGACGCCATCACGGCCGCCGGGGGGCTTCCCATCGCCCTCCCGCACGATGCCGCCCTGGCCGATGACTATCTGGACCGGCTGGACGGCCTCCTCGTCACCGGCGGCGCCTTCGACGTGGACCCGGCCCTCTATGGCGGCGGGCCGCGCCACGAGACGGTGGTGCTGAAGGAGGGGCGCACGGCCTTCGAGATGGCCATCCTGCGCGGTGCGCTGCGCCGCGACATCCCGGTCCTCGGCATTTGCGGCGGGGAGCAGCTGCTGGCCGTGGCGCTGGGCGGCACCCTGATCCAGCACATCCCGGACAGCGTGCCGGACGCCCTGGCGCATGAGCAGCCCAACCCGCGGACCGAGCCCGGCCATGAGGTCGCGCTCACCCCCGGCACCCTTCTGTCCCGCATCGTCAGCGCCCCGGCCATGGCGGTGAACTCCGCCCATCACCAGGCGGTGGACCGGCCGGGCGAGGGCGCCATCGTCAATGCCCGCGCGCCGGATGGTGTGGTGGAGGGGCTGGAACACCCGGGCTACCGCTTCTGCCTCGGGGTGCAGTGGCACCCGGAATACACGGTCGATCCGCGCGACCAGGCCATTCTCGACGCCTTCGTCGAAGCCGCCCGCCAGACGGGCCAGGGCCGGGCCGCCGCCGCATGAGCGAGGACGACACCCAGAACCCCGAGCGCGGCGAGCGCATCGCCAAGTGGCTGGCCCGCGCCGGCGTCGCCAGCCGCCGAGACGCCGAGGCGCTGATCGCCGAGCGCCTCGTGACCCTGAACGGCAAGACGGTGGAAAGCCCCGCCACTTTCGTGGCCGAGGGCGATTCCGTGCTGGTGCGCGGCCAGAAGGTGGGCACCGCCGAACCCACCCGCCTGTTCCGCTATCACAAGCCCGACGGGCTGGTGACCACGCATAAGGACCCGCAGGGCCGCCCGACCGTCTTCGAGAAGCTGCCGGCCGGCCTGCCCCGCCTCGTCTCCGTCGGCCGGCTGGACCTGACCAGCGAGGGCCTTCTCCTCCTCACGAATGACGGGGCCCTGGCCCGGCGGCTGGAGCTTCCCACCAATGGCTGGCTGCGCCGCTACCGCGTGCGCGTGCATGGCCGGGTGAATGAGGGGGCGCTGGCCTGGCTGGCCCGCGGCATCACGGTGGATGGCGTGAAATACGGCCCCATCCAGGCGGGGCTGGATAGCCGCCAGGGCACGAATGCCTGGCTCACCGTCTCCCTGCAGGAGGGGAAGAACCGGGAGATCCGCCGCGTGATGCAGCATCTGGAACTGCATGTGACGCGGCTGATCCGCGTCGCCTACGGCCCCTTCCAGCTCGGCACCCTGCCGCCGGGCGCAGTGGAGGAGGTGAACGCCCGCACCATGCGCGAGCAGCTCGGCATCCGCTCCGCCGCGCCCCGCATCCAGCGTGGCACCGAGCGGACCGAGCTGCCCCCGGAGCCCGAGGCGCCGCCCCGGGCACGCGCACCCCGCGCGCGCCGGGCGGGCGACCCGCACCGGACGCCCTGGGGCGCCAAGCCGCGCACGGAATGAACGTGGCGCCGCGCGGCGCGCGCCGGCCATGAGGATCGTCGCCGGCCGCTGGCGGGGCCGCACCCTCCAGGCGCCGCCCGGCGCCACCACGCGCCCCACGGCGGACCGCGTGCGCCAGGCCCTGTTCGATTCCCTCTGGCACGCCCCCTGGGGCGGCCGCGCCGTGATCGAGGGCGCGCATGTCCTCGACGCCTTCGCGGGGACCGGCGGCCTCGGCCTCGAAGCCCTCTCCCGCGGGGCCGCCCAGGCCACCTTCATGGAACAGGACCGCGCCGCCCTGGCCGCCCTCCGCGCCAATATCGCGGCCCTCAAGGCCGAGCCGCTGACGCGCGTCATCCCCGGGACCGTCCTTCGCCCACCGCGTGCCCCGGCACCCTGCGGCCTGATCTTCCTCGACCCGCCCTATGCGAAGGACCTCGGCCCCCAGGCCCTGGGCGCGCTGAAGGCGGCAGGATGGGTGGCGCCCGGCGCCCTGGCCTGCCTGGAACTGGGCCGCGAGGAACCGCTCCCTTCACTGCCGGATTGGGAAGGCCTCGCCGAACGGGAAATGGGCGCCGCGCGCATTCTGGTGCTTCGTGGCGCCGGCTGAGGCTGCTGGGCGGGCGTTCTGGGGTGTCGGTCTGTCCCGGGGAGAGGAAGAAGGAATTCTTCCTCTCCCCGGACCCCTCACCATCATCTTTTTCTAGAAGTTTGGAATCACGGGGCTGACGGTGCGCCTCGGGTCCATGACCCGAGGCGACTGCAAAGGCAGGAAAGGCACCCTCAACCAGAGACCCCGCTCATCCGGGGTATCCACGGCAGTCAGATGGGGTTCCAAGGGCCTCAGGCCCTTGGCGGGCGAGGGCGGAGCCCTCAAACCCGATCAGCCCGCCGCCAACACCACCCGCGCCTGGGCCGCATCCGCCGCAATCGCGGCTTTCAGCTCATCCAGCCCGTTGAACACCGCGTCCTCCCGCAGGAAGCGCACCAGCCGCACCCCGATCTCCCGGTCGTAGAGGTCGCCCTGCCAGTCGAAGAGATGCGTCTCCAGCCGCGTCTCCGGGTCTCCGCCCAGGGTTGGCCGTCGCCCGACATTCGCCACCCCTGGCACCACGCTCCCATCCGGCAGCACGGCCCGCACCGCGTAAACCCCGCGCGCGGGCTCCAGGTGGCGGCCCAGCCAGAGATTGGCGGTGGGCCAGCCCAGTTCGCGCCCGAGCCGGTCGCCGTGGAACACCGTGCCCCGCACCTCCCAGTCCCGCCCCAGCAGGGCGGCGGCGCGCTCGGGATATCCATCCTGCAGCGCGCGGCGGATCCGGGTGCTGCTGATCGGGCCCGCGGCATCGGCCACGGGCGGCACGACGGTCAGCCCGATGCCGTGCCGCTCCGCCCAGGCGCCGAGGAAGGCCACGTCGCCGCCGCGTCGATGGCCGAAGGCGAAATCCGCCCCGCAGGCCAGGTGCCGCGCCCCCAGCCGCCTGAGCAGCACGGCGTCGAGGAACTCCTCCGCCTCCATGGCCGCCAGCGCGGCATCGAAGGGCACGGCATGCACATGCGCGCAGCCCGCCGCCTCCAGCGCCGCGGCCTTGGCGGGAAGGAGGGTCAGCCGGAAGGGCGGGTCCTGCGGGCGGAAGTGCTCGCGCGGATGCGGTTCGAAGGTCAGGGCGGCCAGCGGCAGGTCCGGCCGGGCCCCATGCGCGGCGGCCAGCACCGCCCGGTGCCCGCGATGCACGCCATCGAGGTTCCCGAGCGCCACCGTCCCGCCCTGCGCGGAGGGCGGGAGGGCGAGCCAATCCGTCCAGACATGACAAGTCATGGCCGGTCGCGTCAGGCCTGCGCCACGCGCTCGATCCAGCGCGTCACCTCGGGCGGGCGATAGGCGGCCAGCATGTCCAGCGCCTGGGCCGGGCTCTCGGCCGTGAGGGAGAGGAGCCGGTGTTCCGCGCGGACGAAGCCGGCGGTCACCATGCCATCCATCATGGCGTTCAGCGTGGACCAGTAGCCCTGCACGTCCAGGAAGACCGTGCCCTTGCGGTGCAGGCCGAGCTGGGACCAGGTCAGGACCTCGAAGGCCTCCTCCAGCGTGCCGAAGCCGCCGGGCAGCACCACGAAGCCGTCCGACAGCTTCGCCATCAGCGCCTTCCGCTCATGCATGGAGGAGACGACATGCAGGCGGGTGACGGAGCCATGGCCCAGCTCCCGCTGCATCAGGTGCTCGGGGATCACCCCGTCCACCTCGGCCCCGGCCTCCAGCGCGGCATCCGCCACCACACCCATCAGCCCCACCTTGCCCCCGCCATAGACCAGGCCCAGCCCCCGCTCCGCGATCTCATGCCCCAGCGCGCGGGCCGCCGTGGCAAAGGCAGGGTCGGTGCCGGAATTCGCGCCGCAAAAGACGCAGACCTTCTTCATCTCGATGCTCATGCGGTGAATGTGGCACCGCAACACGCCACTATCCAGCGGCCGGGGCCGAAGGAGCCGGGATCATCACCACCGCCTCCCCTTCGAGGACCAGCACCCCGGCGGCGCTGCAGGTGGTGCGCAGCGTCGCCCGGCGCCGTTCCGCATCCAGCGCGACAACCTCGGCCTCCGCCGCCACCGTCTGCCCGATCCGCACCGGCGCCCGGAAGCGCAGCGTCTGGGAGACATAGACGGCCCCCGGCCCCGGCAGCTTCGTGCCCAGCAGCCCGGAGATGAGGGAGGCCGTCAGCATCCCATGCGCCACCCGTTCCCCGAAGAAGGAGGCGGCGGCGGCCTCGGCATCCAGATGCACCGGGTTGTTGTCCCCCGAGACGGCGGAGAAGAGGAGGATATCCGCCTCCGTGATCGTCTTCGCGAAGCGGGCCCTCTGGCCCACCGACAGATCCTCGAAGCGCATGCCGTCCATGTGGCTCTCCCGATTCCCGGCGCGGAGCATGGACAAGTCCCGACCCCGGCGCGAGAACCCCCGCACCACGGAAAAGGATCGTCGCCCCATGCCCCAGACCCGGATCGGCACCAGCGAAGCCCTGCTGGAGGAGCTGCGCGGCTGGGTGCTGCACGAGACGCCGACCACCGACCCCCAGGCGGTGAACGGGCTGATGGACAAGGTGGAGGCCGAGCTGCGCGCGGCCGGCGCCGAGGTGACCCGCATCCCCGGCCGTGACGGCTATGGCGACAACCTCATAGCCCGCACCCCCGCCAACGCCGCCACCGGCAACCGCCCGCCCGTGGTCATCGCCGGCCATCTGGACACGGTGTGGGACAACGGGACGCTGGCCAGCTCCATGCCCTGGAAGGTGGAGGGCGAGAAGGCCTTCGGCCCCGGCATCTACGACATGAAGGCGGGCTCCTTCCTCGCCTTCCACGCGCTGCGCGAGATCCTGCGTCAGGGCGTGCAGACCCGCAGCCCGATCACCCTCCTGCTCACGCCCGATGAGGAGGTGGGCAGCCCGACCTCCCGCGACATTATCGAGCAGGAGGCGCGCGGCGCCAGCGCCGTGCTGATCCCCGAGCCCGCGGGCAATCCGGGCGGCGCCTGCGTGACCGCCCGCAAGGGCGTCGGGCGCTTCGTGGTGAAGATCCAGGGCGTTTCCGCCCATGCCGGCGGCAACTGGTCCGAGGGGCGCAGCGCCGTGGTGGCGCTGGCGCGGCTGATCGAGAAGGTCCACGCCATGGTGGACCTGGCGGGCGGCACCACCACCAATGTCGCGCCGGTCTGGGGCGGCACGCGCCCCAATGTCATCCCGCCCGAGGCGGGCTGCGAGATCGACCTGCGCGTGGCGACGATGGCCGATGGCGAGCGGATGGAGAAGGAGATCCTCGCCCTGGCCGGCACCGAGGACGGCATCACGATCACGGTCACGGGCGGGATGAACCGGCCCTCCTTCGCCGAGAACCCGGATATCCTGAACCTGTACGAACGCGCCCGGACCCTGGCGCGCGAGGCCGGCTACGAGCTGCCGAAGCAGCATCGCGGCGGCGGCTCGGACGGCAACTTCACGGCCGCCATGGGCATCCCGACGCTGGACGGGCTGGGCTGCACCGGTGCCGGGGCCCATGCGCCGAACGAGCACATCCTGTGGCGCGACCTGGCGCCGCGGGGGCAGGTGATCGTCGGGTTGCTGGAGACGCTGTGACCGGGCCGGGAGGCCCTGCCGCCGGCCGGAAACTGGACTAACGCGAAATGGGGGACGGGCTACTCGCTCGTCCCTCCCAGCTTCCGCTCATAATGCTTGAAGTATTTGGCGGTGACCTGGTCGGTCTTCACCACCACGCAGACATCGGTGGTGTTGAACTGCCGGTCCACCACCGCCCCGTCGCCCACGAAGCCGCCCAGGCGAAGATAGCCCTTCACCAGCGGCGGCAGGTCGGCCAGCACGCGCTTGGCATCCATGGCGGCCGGGTCCATGCGGTTCATCGGCACGTAGAGCTCCGGCAGCGCGCGGGGCCGCAGCTCCGGCGGGGCCAGATGGCTGGCATGGAGATAGGTGAGCGGCTCGGCCAGCAGATCCGGATCGGTGCCCGGCAGGGAGGCGCAGCCGAACATCACCGCGATCTTGTGCTGGAACACGTAGGCGGCGATGCCCTGCCACAGCAGCTGCAGCGTGCCGCGGGTGCGGTAGCCCTCATCCACGCAGGACCGGCCCAGCTCCAGCAGCCCGTTCTCCAGCTTCAGCAGCGGGGTCAGATCGTATTCCGAGGCCGAGTAGAAGCGCCCGACGCGTTCCGCGGCCGGGCGCCGGATCAGCCGGTAGGTGCCGACCACCGCCTTCGCCCCCTCGCCCCGGTCGTGGTCGAGGACGAGCAGGTGGTCCGCCACGGGGTCGTAGTCATCGGCGTCCCGCCGCGTGGCGGCGGTGGCGGCATCGGGATGCGCGCCCATCTCCTCGTAGAAGACGCGCCAGCGCAGCGCCTGGGCCGCGTCCACCTCCGCCGCGCTTTCCGCGATCCGGACGCCCAGGCTGCCGCTGCGAATCTCCCCGAAGCCGGCAGGCACCTCGATCATCCGCCGTCCTTCTTCGTGCCCGTGGCCGGCCGGCGCTTCGCCTCCGGCGCGGCGGCGGGGGCCTTCTTGCCGAACAGCTCCAGCCGCTGCTGCACCAGGGTGAAGCCGTAGCGGGCCGCGATCGACCGGACGAGGCGCTCATGCTCCTCATCCTCGAACTCGATCACCGTGCCGGTGTCGACATCGATCAGGTGGTGGTGGTGGCCGCGATCGGCCGGGTCGTAGCGGGAGCGGCCGCCGCCGAAGTCGCGCCGCTCGAGGATGCCCTTCTCCTCCAGAAGCCGGACCGTGCGGTAGACGGTGGCGATGGAGACCTTGCTGTCGAGCGCGATGGCGCGCCGGTACAGCTCCTCCACATCCGGATGATCCTCGGCCTCGGAGAGGACGCGGGCGATCAGCCGGCGCTGGCCGGTCATCTTCAGGCCCCGCTCGATGCAGAGCCGTTCGATCCGGGTGGGGTCGGCCCCTTGTGGGCCCTTGCCCGGTGGCGCCTTGGCGTGTGTGTGTGTGGCGTGGTCCATGATGATCCCGTTCGGGCGCAGATTACCCCGCCCCAGCCTTGGCGCCAAACGGCCCTGCGCAGGCCCGTCCTTTCGCCGGCCCCACCGGATGCGGCCCGGAACCCGGCCCCCGGGGCCGCGGTGCCGTGCCGCGCCCGGCGGCGATCAGTCCTTCGCGCCGCGCCCGCGCCGCGTGGAGCGGGGGCGGGTGCCGAGCCCGATCTTCTTCGCGAGCGAGGAGCGATGCTCGGCATAGGCCGGCGCCACCATCGGGTAGTCCGGCGGCAGTCCCCAGCGCTCCCGATATTGCTCGGGCGTCATGTTATAGGCGGTCTTGAGGTGGCGCTTCAGCATTTTCAGCTTCTTGCCGTCCTCGAGGCACACCAGATACTCGGGCGTGATGCTCTTTTTCACCGCCACGGCCGGCTCCGGCCGGGTCGGCGGAACCACCTCGGCGGGGCGGCCCAGCCCGGCCAGGGTCCGGTGGACATTCTCGATCAAGGTCGCCAGTTCCCCCAGCGGGACGGGGTTGTTGGAGACATGGGCGGCGACGATCTGTGCCGTCAGGCCCAGCACGTTGCCCTCGGTACTCTCCCGCACCGTCGTCGTGCTATCCGCCATACCCGATCCCCTCGATCCGTCCGGATGCCGGTGAATTCTACCGCACGAAAAACATCCGCATGAATCGTGCACTTGTTGCGATCCGATTCGCAGATGATCTACAGCACCTGCCCGGCGAATAACAGGGAAGATTGACAGGTAAACGGGATGGACAAAGAACTCGTTGCTCCGGACCGCGCCGGTTTGCCGGAAGAGACTTGCCGGCTCGACATCACCCGGGACACCTGCCCGATGACCTTCGTCCGCACCCGGCTGGCGCTGGACCGCATGGCTCCGGGCGAGGTCCTTCTCGTCACCCTGCGCGGCACCGAGCCGCGCGAGAACGTCCCCCGGACCGCCGCCGAGCAGGGCCATGCGGTCCTCGGCCTGGAGGAGGGCGCGGAGGGCACCACCCGGCTGTGGATCCGCAAGGGCGGATAGGGCGGAAGTATTCCGCGCCGGGATGGAAGTATCGCCGCTATTCCGGGCGGATCAGCAGCACCAGCGCGTCGCTTCCATCGGCGTAGTAGCGCCGCCGGCGCCCCACCTCCGTCGCGCCCGCCCGCGCATACAGGGCCCGGGCCGGGGCATTCCCTTCGGAGACCTCCAGGAACAGGCTTTCCGCCCCCCGGCGGGCCACCTCCGCCAGGGCGCCGCGCAGGAGCAGGCCGCCCCATCCCCGCCGGCGCGCGGCGGGATCGACCGCCAGGGTCAGCACCTCCGCCTCATCCGCCACCGCGCGCGCCAGGATGAAGCCCTCGGGCAGCCCCGAGGCGCCATCCGCCACGAGCCCGAACGCCCCGTCCAGGCCCAGCATGGCCTGGATCGCCACCGGCCCCCAGGTCTCGTCCGGCGGGAAGGCGCGCCCGTGCAGCGCGCTCAGGGTGGCGGCCTCCTCGGCCCGCACGGGGCGGATCGCGCCCGCCCTCACGCCCCCGAGGGATCCCGCAGCGCCAGGGGCTCGGCATAGAGCGGCGCCGCCTCACGCGGGGGTGTCCCGGCGGCCAGCATGGCGGCGCCCAGGGCGGCCACCGCCCCGGCCATGGGCAGCCGCGCATCGGACAGCAGGACATCCGCCCCCCGGGCCCGAAGGCGGGCGGCGGCGGGGGCCGCGGCATCCCCCACCAGCACCACCGGGCCGGTCGGGGCGGGAAGCGAGGCTTCGTCCAGCAGCACGGGGCCGGTGCCCTGCCGTTCCAGCACCAGCCCGCCCCGGCCCGCCGTGGTCACCGACCACCACGCCCGCCCGGCCGCCTGGCCGGCGGGCAGGGCCGCCCCGAGCGCCTCGCCCGTGGTCACCCCGATCAGCGGCACGCCCCAGCCATCGGCCAGGCCCCGGCCGAGGGCGATCGCCGCACGCAGCCCCGTGAAGCCGCCCGGCCCGACCGTGACGGCCACCGCATCCGGCGCGCCGGCGCATCGTTGCAACACCGAGTCGGCCAGGGCGGGCAGCGCGGCGGGCTGGCCGCGCGCGCCATCCTGCCAGGCCTCGGCCCGCACGGATCCGTCCTCCCACAGGGCAGCCGAGGCCCGTGCCAGCGCGGCATCCAACCCGATCAGCCGCATTGCCTCTCCTCCCCGCCATCCGGTTCCGGGCGGCGCCGCCCGACCCCCCGAATTGCCCCCATGGCCCAGAGCCGACTAACCTATCCCGCACCGCAGCAAACGAGGCGCAGGATGCCAAGACGGATCAGCGACCGGATCGACGACCTGCTGGACATGGTCCTGACCCTCAAGCGCGAACTGGCAGAGAGCGGCCATCGCGTCGAGGGCATGTCCCCGGATTTCGTCCGCCACATCCTGGCCCATCCCGAGACGCTGGGCACCCAGCCCCTGAGCCAGCCCTATGAGGAGATCGCGCCGGGGCTGACCATCGGCTTCCGCAAGGGCGCCAAGCCGGACCTGCATATCCGCCCGGGGCCGGGATCCACGCTGGACATCGCCCTGCAGCAGCGCACCAGCAGCGGCTGGGTGACGATCGAGATGGACTGGGACCACGCCATCTTCCGCGAGAAGCGCCGCGCCTCCCTGCTGCTGCGGGGCAGCTCGCCGGACCGGCTGCCCCTCACCACCCTTCTCCGCCGTACGGGGCCGGATGGCGCCAGCGTCGATATCCCGGGCCGCCCGATCGAGCTGGGCCCGGAGCCCTCGTTCCAGGTGGTGGAGTTCAACGAGCCGGGCGACGAGCCGCAGGGCGCCCAGACCTGCCGGGTGATCATCTTCTGCCCGGTCCACCCGTTCAGCATGACCCTGTCGGAACTCAGCCTGCGCTGAAGGCCGCGCCCGGACGCCGCGTCAGCCCACCCGCAGCGCCATGCCGTCCCGCTGCGGGTCGGCCCCGCCTTCCAGCGCCCCGCCCTTCACCTGGATGCCGTGCAGGGCGGCGAAGGCATAGCTCATCCAGCTCCGCTTGATGTCATAGCCCATCCCGGCCAGCGCATCCGTCACGTCGCGGCGGATACGGTTGGACACGTCGATGGAATCCGACACCGCGACGATCCGCGGCGCCGCCACGGCATCGGACATGGACATGCCGAAATCCAGCACGTTGCTGATGCCCTGCGCCACGGCCGGCGCGATGTAGCTGCCGCCCGGCGCGCCGATGACGATCCGGGGCGCGTCGCCCTGGAAGACGATGGTGGGCGCGGAGGAGGAGGCGCGGCGCTTGCCCGGCGCGATGGAGCCGGCATGGCCCGGGCGCGGGTCGAAGCGGCTCATGGAGCCGTTATACATGAAGCCCAGCCCCTCGGTGATGGCGCCGGAGGGGCTGCCGAGGGTGTGCGTCATCGTCACGCAGTTCCCCTCCCCGTCCACCACGGAGACATGTGTGGTGTCGCGCTCGGTCTTCCGCTCCAGCCGCGTCACGCGCAGCCTCTCGCCGCGGCGGATGCCATCGGCGACGCCCGCCGTGTAGTCGCGCGAGAGGAGCTGTTCGGTCGGCACCGGCACGAAGGCCGGGTCGGACATGTTGCGGTCCTTGTCGATGGTCATGCGCTTCATGGCCTCGGCCAGGATGCGGACATGCTCCACCCCGCCATGGGTGAGCGACCCCATGTCGAAATGCTCGAGGATGTGCAGCACCTGCAGCATGGCGAAGCCGCTGCTCGGCGGCGGGTTCGTTGCGATGCGATGGCCCCGGTACTCGCCCCAGATCGGATCGGCGAGGCTCGGCTTGTAGCTCCGCAGGTCCTCCATCCCGATCAGCCCGCCATGGGCCTTGAAGTCGGCGGCGATCTCCTCGGCCATCTCGCCGGTGTAGAACAGCTCCGGCCCTGCTTCGGCCAGCCGCTCCAGGCTGCGCGCCATGTCGGGGTTGTGGATGATGTCGCCCAGCCGCTTGAGGCTGCCATCCTCGCGGAAATAGACGCGGCGCCCGGTCGCGGTCATCCGCAGCTTGTCGAGGGTGTTCACCTGCCCGCTGGCGGACTGGTCCTGGCTCCAGAACCAGTGCACATGCGGCCGCACCATCCAGCCCTGGCGGGCCTGGGCGATGGCCGGCTGGAACACGTCCCGCCACTCCATCGTGCCCCAGCGGCTCAGCGCCTCGGCATAGCCCGCCACGTTGCCGGGCGTGCAGACGGCCAGATGCCCCGCCTCGCTGATCCCGCCCTCCAGCAGGAAGGCGAAGCCGTCGCGCGACTGGCCCAGGAGCTTGTCCGCCCACATGTCGGGCGTGGCGGCGAGCGGCGCGCGGGAGAAGAACTCCAGCACCTTGTGCACGCCCCGCTTCGGCATGAAGACCTGCATGGAGCCGAAGCCACCGATGCCGACCATCTGCGGGTCCACCACCCCCTGGACCAGCCCGCAGGCGATGGCGGCATCCACCGCGTTGCCGCCGCGCTCCAGCACGCGCGCACCGGCCTCCACCGCCTCGGGCTGCGGGGCCACGATCATTCCGGGCATGTCAGGCGCGCTTCTTCTTCAACAGGCCGGCCAGGAAGTCCTGCACCCGGTCGATCACCTGCATGCGGCTATGCGCCACGCCCGGCACCAGGTCGAAGCGCACCGTCACGCCGGCCTCCTCGAAGGATTTCTGCAGGGCCCGCAGCCGCTCCGGCCGCGTGTTGCCGGCATCGTTGGCGCCCTCCATCCAGTAGGTGCCGCCGGGCCGGTGGGTGATCTCCCAGGTCTCGAGATCGGCATCGCCCACCAGCATCTGCACCGGCACCTCGGCCAGCCCCTCGCGGTCGAAGGCGATGCCGAAGACCTCCTCCAGGTTCCGGATGCCCACCCACCAGGCGCGCTTGGTGTCGAGCAGGGTGACGGAGCCGGAGGCGCCGATGCAGGCCGCCCAGAGCCGGCGCGGATGCAGGATGGCGAAGCGGTGCGTGAAGTGCCCGCCGCCGGAGAAGCCGAACAGGGCGAACCTTTCCCAGGCGCGGCCATATTTCGCCGCCACCTCCTCCACCATGCCCAGCAGCACCCGGTCGTACCGGATGTCGCCTTCCTGCATGTATTTGTAGCCGCTGCGCGCCCCGTCCCCGAGCGGCCCGATCGGGAAGATCGGGCAGAGGATCACGCAGTCGTTCCAGCGCCCGAACTCGGCGAAGCCGTCGCGGAAATCGAGGAAGGAGGTGCGGGAGGTGCCGTGGACGCAGACCACCAGCTCCGTCTCCGGCCCGATCTGGGGCGGCACATAGAGGCAGTACTGGAAACGCGGATCGACCTTGGCGGAATAGATCGCGGTCTTGCCGACATCATAGGTGGCGCGCAGCTTCGCTTCCACGCCCGGGGCGGGAACGGGGGTGTCGGGCAAGGTCTCAGTCCTCCTGCTTCACGCCGACCGCCAGCGTCGCCTGGTCGGCCCGCGCCACATAGTTCACGCCACGGCGCGCCGCCCAGACCGAGACCTCGTGATGCAGCGGAATCAGCGCCACGTCCCGGAACAGGATGTCGCTCGCCTCGCCCAGCAAGGTGTTGCGCGCATCGTCATCCATGGTCCGCAGCGCCTCCTTCAGGCGCCGGTCCACCTCGGGGTTGGAGTAGCGCCCGCCATTGCTGACGCCCAGCCCCGCCTGCGCATCCCGCGTGGCGACGAGGGCCGACATCGGGTTCGAGGTCTCGCCCGTGTTCACGCCCCAGGCGCCCAGGAACACCGAATGCTCCGTGCGCTGGCTGTTCTTCCCGGCATAGGTGGACCAGGGCATCACCTCGGCCTTGGACTCGACGCCGATGCGCGTGAACATCTGCGCCACGGCCTGCACGATCTTCGCATCGTTGACGTAGCGGTCGTTCGGCCCGTGCACGGTCAGCCGGAAGCCGCGGGGAAAGCCGGCCTCGGCCAGCAGGGCGCGGGCCCGGTTCGGGTCGAAGGGCGGCGGGTCGAGATTTGGCGAGGTGCCGGGGCTGCCTTTCGGCAGGAACTGCGAGGCGATGAGCGCATCGCCCTCCATCACCCGCTCGACCATGGCCTGGCGGTTGATCGCGAGGGAGAGCGCCTGGCGCACGCGCAGGTCCTTCAGCGGGTTGCGGTCCAGCGGCCGGCCGTCATTCCCGGTGACGAAGGGCGAGACATCGTTCACCTGGTCCGTGCCCAGATAGACGAAGCGGGAGGAGACGCCGCGGACGAGGTGGAAGCGCGCATCGGCCCGCACCCGGTCCCCGCCCTGGATCACCGCCTCCACGATATCGAGGTCCCCCGCCAGCAGCCCGGCCAGCCGCGCCGCGTCATCGGTGACGGCGCGCAGCACCACCGTGTCCCAGGGCGTGCGCGGCCCCCACCAGGCGTCGTTCCGGGCCAGCACCACACGGTTGCCGGGGATGTATTCCTGCAGCTTGTAGGGCCCCGTCCCGATGGCGGCGCGGCCGGCATTGTACTCCGCGCTCGGCGTGTCCTTGAACTTCGCGCTGATGATCCGCACCCGGCTGAGCGAGTTCAGCAGCAGCGGGTCCGGCGCGCGGGTCTCCACCTCCAGGATCAGCGGCTCGGGCGCGGACATGGACTTGATGCTGCGCGTGTAGGTGCGGAAGGAGGCCGCGCTCGGCAGGTCCGTCGCGCGCTGGAGGGAGACGATCGCGTCCTCCGCCGTGAAGGGCGTGCCGTCGTGGAAGCGCGTCTCGCGCAGGCGGAACACCCAATGCGTGTCGTCGCGGCGCGTCCAGGATTCCGCCAGCCCCGGGGTGGAGCGCGACCTTTCGTCATTGACGATCAGGCTGTCGAAGATATGCCCGGAGACGGCGTTGTTCGGCGTGTTGCTCAGCAGGTGCGGGTCGAGCGTCGTGTTCGGCGCGGCCATGCCGATGCGGAGCACCCCGCCCGGCCTCTGCGCCCGCGCGCCCGCCAGCCACCCGGGCGCCGCCCAGGCGGCCCCCGAAGCCAGGGCCAGGCTGAGGAGGTCGCGTCGCTGGGTCATGTTCACCGGTCCCCTTGGGTGGCGGGAGACTAGGACCGCCCGGCGCCGGGGGTCGAGAGGGGGGCGTCACGGCGGTGTCACCCCTGCGCCATGGACGAGTCTTCGTTGCCGGGCTAACCCCGGCCCATGGACGCCGCCATCCGCGACCCCGCCGAGGCCCTGGCCCCTCCGAGCCGCCTGCGCCGGCGCAAGCCGTTGCGCTTCCGCCGCGTCGTGCCCGGCGGGCGCGCCTTCGACGTCATGGGGGACCGCCCCTTCGGCGGGCGCTTCCGGGCCGTGCGGCGCCTGTTCTTCGCCACGCTCTGGACCCTCTTCGCCATTCCGGTCCAGGCGTTGCTGCTGCTGCTCCCCGGCCGGGGAAAGATCGCCTTCGCCCGGATCTACTGGCGGGTGATGTGCTTCATCATCGGCATGCAGATCCGGGTGGTGGGCAACCGCCGGCCGGCGCCCCGCACCCTCTACCTCGCCAACCACTCCTCCTGGCTCGACATCATGGTGCTGGGCGGGACGCTGGAGGCGGCCTTCGTCTCGAAGGCGGAGGTCGGCCAGTGGCCGCTGATCGGCACGGTCGCGAAGCTCGGCCGCACCGTCTTCGTCTCCCGCTCGCGCGGGCGCACGGGGAACGAGGCGAAGGAGATGCGGGACCGCCTGGCCACGGGCGACAGCCTCATCCTCTTCCCCGAGGGCACCAGCTCCGACGGCACGCGGGTCCTGCCCTTCCGCTCCTCCTTCCTGGCGGTGGCCGATGCGGCGGAGGTGATCCAGCCCGTCTCCGTCGCCTATGACCGCCTGGGCGGCCTGCCGGCCTGCCGGCGGGACCGGCCGATCTTCGCCTGGTATGGCGACATGTCGATCGGGCCCCATGCCTGGCGCCTGTGCCGCCATGCCGGGCTGCGCGCCACCATCCTGCTGCATGACCCGGTGGCGCCCGCCGCCATCCCCAACCGCAAGGCCCTCTCGGCGGCGGCCGAGGCGACGGTGGCCGAGGGCGCCGCGACCCTGCGCCAGAACCGGGAGCCCAAGCCCCTGCCCGTGGTGATCCCGGGGCGTATCCCGGGCGAGGCCGCGCTGCCGGCATGACGCGCGGCTTGACGGGAATCGCCCGCCTCCGCGACGCTCCCCTCATGGATGCGCCGTCCCCTCCGCGGCCGGGCTTTTCTTGACCTCGAAGGCCCCGCGCCGCACATCCCCCCCGCCCGTGTCCCCCCGCAGAAGGCGGCGGGGCCCCGGAACGAGAGGGTCTTTCTCCGCATGAGCAGCTCCACCGGCCCCCATCCGGCCGGTCCGGCCCCCGCCGAAGGGGTCGCACCCAAGCCCGCGCGCAAGCTCCTGATCCGCACCTGGGGCTGCCAGATGAATGTCTATGACAGCGGGCGGATGGCCGACATCCTCGCCCCCCTCGGCTATGCGCCGACCGAAAGCGCGGAGGAGGCCGACATGGTCATCCTCAACACCTGCCACATCCGCGAGAAGGCGAGCGAGAAGGTCTTCTCCGACCTCGGCCGCCTGCGCGAGACGAAGAAGGCCCGCGCCGCCGAGGGGCGGCAGACCGTGATCGCGGTCGCCGGCTGCGTGGCCCAGGCCGAGGGCGCCGAGATCACGGCCCGCGCGCCCTGGGTGGACATCGTGCTCGGCCCGCAGACCTATCACCGCCTGCCGGAGATGGTGGCCCGCGCCAGCCGCGCGGCCGGCGCCGTGATCGAGACGGACTTCCCCGCCGAGGACAAGTTCGACCACCTGCCCGAGGCCCGCGCGCCGCAGGGGCCGGTCGCCTTCCTGACCATCCAGGAGGGCTGCGACAAGTTCTGCTCCTTCTGCGTGGTGCCCTATACGCGCGGCGCCGAGTTCTCCCGCCCGGCCGCGGCCATCCTCGCGGAGGCGCGGCAGCTCGCCGCCAATGGCGCGCGCGAGATCGCGCTGCTCGGCCAGAACGTGAATGCCTGGGCCGGCGCGTCGCCGGACGGCCACACATGGCGCCTGGCGCGCCTGCTGCGGGAACTGGCCGAGATCCCCGGCGTTGCCCGTCTGCGCTACACGACGAGCCACCCGCGCGACATGGATGACGACCTCATCGCGGCCCATGGGGAGATCCCCTCCCTCATGCCCTACCTGCACCTCCCCGTGCAGAGCGGCTCGGACAAGGTGCTGGCCGCGATGAACCGGGGGCACAAGGCCGATCTCTACCTCCGGATCGCCGACCGGCTGCGGGAGGCCCGGCCCGACCTCGCCCTCACCTCCGACTTCATCGTGGGCCATCCGGGCGAGACCCCGGCGGATTTCGAGGCCACCATGCGGCTGGTCGAGCGGATCGGCTTCGCCGGCGCCTATTCCTTCAAGTATTCGGCCCGCCCCGGCACCCCCGCCGCCTCCCAGCCCGGGCTGGTGGCCGAGGCGGAGAAGGATGTCCGCCTCCAGGCGCTCCAGGCCGTGCTGCGGCGGCAGCAGGACGACTTCAACCGCGCCTGCGTGGGGCGCGTGGTGGATGTGCTCATCACCGGCACGGGGCGGCATCCCGGGCAGGTGGCGGGCCGCAGCCCGTGGCTCCAGCCGGTTCATGCAACCGGCGCAGCCCCGGTGGGCGCCGTGGTCTCGATGCAATTGCGGGCCGCGCTCCCCAATTCTCTCTCCGCAACCATGGCGCATGAGGAGTCCGCCGCCGCTTGACCCAGATCGCCGCCCCCGCCGGAGGTATCGCCCTCCGGCCCGATCCCCGTTCGGTGGTGCGTTCCGGCTTCCAGCCGGATGCCCAGCGAAGCGTGACCCTGAGCTTCGACGACAACGCCCTGTTGCCGATGCTCTACGGGGAGCACGACCGCCACCTGTCGCGGATCGAGCAGCGATTGGGGGTTCGGATCAGCTCGCGCGGGAACCGCGCGACGATCAGCGGCGGGGCCGAGGCGACCGGCCTGGCCGAATCGGTGCTGCGCGCGCTGTGGCAAAGGCTGGAGAGAGGAGACGCGACGGGCATGGCCGAGGTTGAAGCCGCGCTGCGCATGGCCGACGGCCCGGCGGAGGACCCGCGCCTGCCGCTGGCCGACATGCCGGCCATCCGCACCCGCAAGGGCGCGATCGCGCCCCGCAGCCGCACGCAGGCGTCCTACATGGACATGCTGCAGCAGCAGGAGATGGTCTTCGGCGTCGGTCCGGCGGGCACGGGCAAGACCTATCTCGCCGTCGCCCAGGGCGTGGCCCTGCTGATGGCGGGCCGGGTGGACCGGATCATCCTCTCCCGCCCCGCGGTGGAGGCCGGGGAGCGCCTGGGCTTCCTGCCCGGCGACATGAAGGAGAAGGTCGATCCCTATCTCCGCCCGCTCTACGACGCGCTGCACGACATGATGCCGGCCGACCAGGTGGCCCGCCGCATCGTCTCCGGCGAGATCGAGATCGCGCCGCTGGCCTTCATGCGCGGCCGGACCCTGGCCCATTCCTACGCCATCCTGGACGAGGCGCAGAACACCACCCCCGCCCAGATGAAGATGTTCCTCACCCGCATGGGCGAAGGCGCGCGGATGGTGATCACGGGCGACCCCAGCCAGGTGGACCTGCCCCCCGGGCAGAAATCCGGCCTGGTGGAGGCGCTCTCCATCCTCGATGGGGTGGACGGGATCGGGGTCACGCGCTTCGCGGAAGCGGATGTGGTAAGGCATCCCCTGGTCGGGCGGATCGTCCAGGCCTATGGCCGGGCGGAAGCCGCGGCCGGGGGCCAGCCCGATGGGCGCCCCATGCGCGGAAAGATCAGGGAGTAGGCAAGAGGTGGGCAGTCGCCCGCCCGGTGATCACCTCACCGGGCCTTCACATCGCAGCACCGGCGGCGGGGCCGCCGGGCTGAACCATGAACCACCCGGCGATTTCGACGGGTGGGATTGCGACATCGAAGTGGTGCTGGAGGACCCGGCCTGGCGGTCCGCCGTGCCACGGGTGGAGGAGGTCGTGCGCCGCGCCGCGGCCGCCGCCTTCGCCGAAGCCGAGACCGGCGGAGCCGTGACGGTCCTGTTGACCGGGGACCTTCAGGTGAAGCGCCTGAACGGCGACCACCGCGGCAAGGTGAAGCCCACCAACGTCCTCTCCTTCCCGCCGCTCCATCCCGGCCTGCCCGGCGACGTGGCGGTGGCGCTGGGCGTGGTCCGGCGCGAGGCGCGGGCCGCTGGCCGAAGCGTGATGGCGCATCTCTCGCATCTCGTGGCCCATGGGGTGCTGCACCTGCTCGGCCATGACCATCTGCGCGCCGGCGAGGCGCGGCGGATGGAGCGGGCGGAGGCCCGGATCATGCGCCGGCTGGCCCTGCCCAACCCCTGGAGGGGCATCGCGTGAGCGAGCGCCACGGACAAGACCGCAACAGCCTGCTCTGGAAGTTCCAGGGCCTGCTGCGCCGGCGCGAGGCCGAAAGCGTCCGCGACCAGGTGGAGGCGCTGGTCGAGGGCGAGGGCGAGGAGGGCGCGGAGCCGGAGGCGGACGCGCTGGACGCCAATGAGCGCGTCATCCTCGGCAACGTCCTGAAGCTGCGGAACAAGACCGCGGTGGATGTCATGATCCCCCGCGCCGACATCATCGCCATGCCCTGCGACCTGACCCTGCAGGAATCCATCCAGCTCATCCAGCGCGAGGGCCACAGCCGCTTTCCCGTCTACCGGGAGAACCTGGATGACATCCGGGGCATGGTGCACATCAAGGACGTCTTCGCGGCGGTGGGACGGGAGGCGGAGCCCTTCTCCCTGGAGGCCGTGCTGCGCCCCCTTCTGTTCGTCGTGCCCCAGGTGCCGGTGCTGGACCTGCTGCTGCAGATGCGCGAGGGCCGCACCCACATGGCCCTGGTCGTGGACGAATATGGCGGGATCGACGGGCTGGTGACGATCGAGGACCTGGTGGAGACGATCGTCGGCGACATCTCGGACGAGCATGACGAGGAGGTTCCCCCCCAGGTCACCGAGCGGCCGGATGGCAGCCTGGACCTGGATGCCCGCATGAAGATCGAGGATTTCGTGGCCCGGATGGGGGATATCCTCACCTCCGAGGAACAGCACCAGGATATCGACACGGTGGGCGGGCTCGTCTTCACCCTGGCCGGGCGCGTCCCGGCGCGGGGGGAGCTGGTGTCCCATTCCTCCGGGCTGGAATTCCGGGTTCTCGAGAGCGATCCCCGGCGCATCCGGCGCGTGCGGGTGCGCCGGCCGGCCCCCGCCACCCCGGTGATCGACCTGCCCGGGGCCGGCCAGGCCGGTGCCGCTTCCCAGGCCGCGGAGTAGGAAGAGGTCCCGTGCAGCGCCTGATCCGGCATCTGGAATCGCGTGCCGGCTGGCGCGCGCTCGTCACCGCCTTCGGGCTGGGGGGGCTGGCGGCCCTGGCCATGCCGCCCCTTTTCGCGATCCCCCTCCTGCTGGTGGCGTTCCCCGGGCTGCTGGTGCTGCTCGGCCGCGCCGGAAGCTGGAAGCGGGCGGCCGTGATCGGCTGGGCCTTCGGCTGGGGGCACCATGTCGTCGGCCTCTACTGGATCACCTATTCCATCCTGACCGAGGCGGAGCGCCTCTGGTGGCTGGTGCCGCTGGCGGTGCCGCTGCTGGCCCTCTGGATGGGCATCTACCACGTCATTCCCGCCGTGCTGGCCTGGAAGGCGCGGCCGGGCTGGCCGCGCGTGCTGGTGCTGGCGGGTGGCTGGGTGCTGGCGGAATTCGTGCGCGGCTGGGCCTTCACGGGCTTCCCCTGGAACCTGCTCGGCTCCGTCTGGGCCTTCGCGGCGCTGCCGGTGCAGAGCGCGGCCTGGATCGGGGCGCAGGGGCTTTCGCTCGTCACCGTGGTGCTGGCCTGCACCCCGCTGCTCGGGCGGCGCGCCATGGCCGGCGGGCTGGCGGCGGTGCTCGCCTTCGCGGGCCTGGGCGTGGCGCGCCTTTGGCCGGCGGAGCCGGCGCCCCTCCCCATCACGCTGGTGCTGGTCCAGGGCAATGTCGCGCAGGAGGCGAAGTGGCGCGAGGAGCAGCGCTGGCCGATCTTCCGCCGCTACCTGGAATTGAGCCGGCAGGGGGTGGAAGCCGCGGCGCGCGAGGCGCCGGGGACCCGCCCCGTGGTCATCTGGCCGGAGACGGCCAGCCCCTTCCTGCTCGCGGATGACCCGGAAGCGCGGCGCATCGCCGCCGCCGCCCTCCCCGCCGATGGACTGCTGCTGGCCGGCACGGTGCGGGCCGAATGGGGCCCGGACCGCCGGCCGACGAAGCTGTTCAACAGCCTGGTCGCCATGGGCCCGGATGCCGCGATCGCGGCGGTCTATGACAAGGCGCATCTCGTGCCCTTCGGCGAATACATGCCGCTTTCGGGCCTGCTGCCGATTCGGGTGATCCGGGGCGGGGTGGACTTCCAGCCCGGGCCCGGCCCCGTGGCCCTGCCCCTGCCCGGCCTGCCATCGGCGGGGCCGCTGATCTGCTACGAGGTGATCTTTCCCGGCGCCGTGGTGGGGGCGGAGCGGCCGGGCTGGCTGCTCAACATCACCAATGACGCCTGGTTCGGCATCTCGGCCGGGCCGCACCAGCACCTGGCCGCGGCGCGGCTGCGGGCGGTGGAGGAGGGGCTTCCGCTCGCCCGCGCGGCGCAGACCGGGATTTCCGCCAGCTTCGATTCGCGCGGGCGGGAGATCGCCCGCCTGCCCCTGGGGGAAACCGGCATCGCCCTTTCGCCGTTGCCCGTCGCCGGCGAGCCCACCCTCTTCGCCCGCGTGGGGCCGATCCTTCCGGCCATCCTGGCGGCGCTGGCCTTGCTGGCCGGGTTCATCGGAACAAGGCGTGGGCGCCAGGGCGCGGGGTAAATAGCTTGCTGTTTGCAACCGAAAAACGGCGGACAGTCTAAATTTCGAGAATCCTCGAAAGAGTTGACAGTTCGTTAGCGTCTCACCAAGTTAGCGCCATTATCGCAGGGACCTGTGGGGCATGCGGCCGGACCGCGCACCCATGGTGTGCAGGACGTGCGCCGCCCCCCTGCCTCATCTAGACGAAGGAGTGGCGCCAGAATGTCGAGCGAGGAGGCGCTTGAGCGGACGGAACGTCCCGAGCACCGGCCCAGCCCCATCGACGTGCATGTCGGAAGCCGCGTTCGGCTGCGCCGCACCCTTCTGGGCATGAGCCAGGAGAAGCTGGGCGAGGCGCTTGGCCTGACCTTCCAGCAGGTTCAGAAATACGAGCGTGGCGTGAACCGGATCGGCGCGAGCCGCCTGTTCGACCTCGCCCGCGTGCTCGACGTGCCCATTGGCTTCTTCTTCGACGACATGCCGGACAGCATGGGCGGAATCGCCTCCGGCTTCCGGTCCCGCCTCGCGGGCTTCGCGGAGTCCCAGGAGGGCTTCGAGGACGACACGCTGCACAAGCGCGAAACGCTGGAACTGGTGCGTGCCTATTACCGCATCACGGAGCCGGCGGTGCGAAAGCGGGTCTTCGACCTGATCAAGAGCCTCGCCCCGGCCGAGTAGCGGGCTCTCCCTCCACCCGCGTCTGCGGGTTGTCGAACACGGGGTTGCGGTAGCGGCGCAGGGCCTGGCCCAGCGCCTCCGCGAGGCTGGCCTTCTCCGGCTCCGCCAGGAAGCGGCCGATCTCCACGGAGCGGCCCCGGGTGGCCAGCCTCAGCTCGCTCACCCGCCCGGGGCGGGGGGTCAGGGCGATGCGGGCCCAATAGGCTTCCAGCTCAGTCCTCTCCTGCCGCCCGCGCCTGTCGGTGCGGGTCACCTGGATCTGGCCGCCGACCAGCGTGATGCGCTCGGCGATCCGCGCGGACCAGCGGCGGTGGGCGCGCAGCAGCCCGATGACCAGCACCACCTCCCCGCCCATGAACCCCGCCACGGGCCAGGCGCCGAGGGACCAGAACAGCGCCGTCAGCCCCGCCGAGCCGGCGATGACGAGGCCGGCGATGATCCGCAGCCCGGCCTGGGAGCCGGACTGGTGGGGCATGGTCAGTGCCTCGAAAAGCGGGGTGTCGGGCGCCGTGGTCATCCTGGAACAGATAGGGGGGCGCGGCGGGATTTCGCGGGGGGAGCGAAGCCGCGCTATGGACGATGCCGTGAGCCGCCCGCCCCGCAAAGCCCCCCTCGCCCTTCATGGCACCGCCAGCGAGCCGCGCCGCGCCCGGCGCATGTCGGCCGCCCAGGCCGCCTCCTTCATCCAGGCGCTGGCGGCGGCGAATCCGGAGCCGCAGCCGGAACTGCATTTCAACGACCCCTTCACCCTGCTGGTCGCCGTGGTGCTCTCGGCCCAGACCACGGATGCGGCGGTGAACAAGGCCACGGAAACCCTGTTCCGCGCCGCGCCGGATGCGGCCGCCATGGCCGCGCTGGGGCCGGAGGGGATCGCCCCGCATATCCGGCGGATCGGGCTCTGGCAGGCCAAGGCCAGGAATGTCGCGGCCCTCGCCCAGCTGCTGCTGGACCAGCATGGCGGGCAGGTGCCGAAGGACCGCGAGGCGCTGGAGGCCCTGCCCGGCGTCGGCCGCAAGACCGCGAATGTCGTGCTCAACGTCGCCTTCGGCGAGAACACCATGGCGGTGGACACGCATATCTTCCGCCTGGGCAACCGCACCGGCCTGGCCCCGGGCGACACCCCGCGGGAGGTGGAGGACGGGCTGGTGAAGCGCTGCCCGCCGGAGCTGCTGCGGGACGCGCATCACTGGCTCATCCTGCACGGGCGCTATGTCTGCAAGGCGCGGCGGCCGGAATGCTGGCACTGCGTCGCGCGGGAGTATTGCAACTACCGGGACAAGGTTTCCGGCCCGACCGCCGCCTGAACTCCGCGCCACCCTCCGGAGAGGGCGCCGCCCTCCCCGCCCATCCGGCCGCGCGGCCCGGGCCCCGCCAGGCGCGGCGGCTGCGTCTCAGCCCAGCGGTTCCGCGCCCACCTGATCGACGATGCGGCGATAGTGTTCGGGCCGGCGGTGCAGGGCGAAGTTGAACATCTTCTCCTTGCCCTGCCGGGTGAGGTCGAGGTCGCAATCGGCCACCAGCACCTCGTCCCCCAGCGTCTTCGCCTGCGCCACGATCACCCCGTTCGGATCGACGATGACGGAGCCGCCGATGAGCCCCGAGCCATCCTCGTTGCCGGCCTTGGCCACGCTGACGGCCCAGGTGGCGTTCATATAGGCATTGGCCTGGGCAGCGAGGGTGGAGTGGAAGGTGCGGATGTCCTCATTCTCCGTCGTGCCGCCATTGGGGTCGTAGGCGGCGGAGTTGTAGCCGACCACCATCAGCTCCATCCCCTGCAAGGCGTATACGCGCCAGGCCTCCGGCCAGCGCCGGTCGTTGCAGACGAGCATGCCCATGATCGGCGCGCCCCATTCGGCCGGGCCGCGGAAGGCGGGAAAGCCCATATCCCCGTATTCGAAGTAGCGCTTCTCCAGCTGCTGGAAGCGGTCGCCGGGGCGGGGCTCGACCGAGCCGGGAAGATGGACCTTGCGGTACTTGGCCAGGATGGCGCCGTCCGGGCCCGTGGTGATGGCGCTGTTGAAGCGCTTCCCCTCCGGCGTCTTCTCGGCATAGCCGACATAGAAGCCCACCCCGAGCTCCCGCGCCCGGTCGAACAGCGGCTGCACGCGGGGGTTGGGCATCGCCGTCTCGTAATAGGCGTCCAGCGCCTCGCCCTCGATCAGCCAGCGCGGGAAGAAGGTGGTGAAGGCCAGCTCGGGGAAGACCACCAGCCTGGCCCCCTTTCCCGCCGCCTCCTCCAGCAGCGCGATCATGCGGGCGAGGATGGATTCCCGGCTGTCGGCGCGCTGGTTGGGGCCCATCTGGGCGGCGGCGAGGCGGAGGATGCGGGGCATGGCGGGTTCGTCCTGCGCGGATCGGAGAGAAGCGCTTCATGCCGCAGCGCGGCCGGAAACGGAACCGGCCGGCCCCCGAGGGGACCGGCCGGCAGCCAGGCGTCTCGGCGGCGTTCAGGGCATGGGTCGCTCGCCGCCGCCCTCGCCGATGCCATGCACCACCCCCACCGGATCCCGCCGGCCGATGCCGAGGAGCTGGTAGAGGCCGATGGCCGCGATGGTGGCCGTGCCGATGCCGGCGATGGAGAAGCCGCCGATCGCCACGGTGAAGTTGCCCGCGCCGAGGACGAGCGAGGCCCCGACCGTCAGCAGGTTGCGCGGGTCGGAGAAGTCCACCCGGTTGTCCACCCAGAGCCGGATCATCGCCGCGGCGATCAGCCCGAAGACCACCACCGCCAGCCCGCCCAGCACCGGACCGGGAATGGTGCGGAGCAAGGCGCCGAACTTGGGCGAGAAGCCAAGCGCGATCGCGGCCAGGGCCGCCACCACGAAGATGAGGGTGGAATAGACGCGCGTGACGGCCATCACGCCCATGTTCTCGACATAGGTGGTTACGCCCGTGCCGCCGCCCGCGCCGGACACCATGGTGGCAATGCCGTCACCCAGGAAGCCGCGGCCGATATAGGGGTCGAGGTTGCGGCCGGTCATCGCGCCGATCGCCTTGATGTGCCCGAGATTCTCCGCGACCAGGATGAAGGCGACGGGCGCGATCAGCAGCATCGCGCCGGCCTCGAAGGTCGGGCTGCGGAAGCTAGGCATGCCGATCCAGGGCGCCGTCGAGAGCTCCGCGAAGGAGATCGGCGGCAGCAGGCCGAGGATGTTGCCCATGACGAGGTAGAGCACATAGCCGCAGGCGATGCCGGCCAGGATCGAGATGCGCCGGATGGCCAACGGCGCATAGACGGCGATGCAGGCCGTGGCGATCAGCGTCGCCAGCGCGACGATCACATGCGGGCCCGTGCCCTCGATCCCCTTCACCGCCACGGGCGCGAGGTTCAGCCCGATCGCGGCACCCACGGCGCCGGTCACGGCCGGGGGCATCAGCCGCTCGATCCAGTGGGAGCCGGTGAACATCACCAGCACGCCGATCGCCGCATAGAGCGCGCCGCAGGCGATGATGCCGCCCAGCGCCGGGCCGATATTCGGATTGGGCCCCGACCCGGCATAGCCCGTGACGGCGATCACCACCGCGATGAAGGAAAAGGACGAACCAAGATAGCTCGGCACCCGCCCGCCCACGAGCAGGAAGAAGATGAGCGTGCCGATGCCCGAGAACAGGATGGCCAGGTTCGGGTCGAACCCCATCAGCAACGGGCCGAGAATGGTGGAGCCGGACATGGCGACGAGGTGCTGGATGCCCAGCACCCCCGTGGTGCCCCAGGGCAGGCGCTCGTCCGGAGGCACGACGGGGCCGCGCGCGAGCGGCCAACTGGGGAAGAAAGACATGCCGGGGCATCCTCGCGGAATCAGGGGAGGCATGCTGTCCCAGCTCGGCCCTCCCCCCAAGCCGTTCGGCAGCAGCAAGGACATTCGGATGAGCGGGTGATGCAGCCCGGTAACGCCGTTCCGATATGGAAATATGTGGGTGCTGGGCCCTGAGTGGTGCCGGCGAGGGCTCCGCCCTCGACCCGCCAAGGGCCTGAGGCCCTTGGAGCCCCGTCTGACTGCCGTGGATACGATGATCGACGGGGTCTCGGGTTGAGGGTGCCCATCCTACGTTTGCAGTCGCCTGAGGTCATCGACCTCAGGCGCACCGTCAGCCCCGTGATTCCAAACTTGAAGAAAAAGAAGAAGGTGAGGGGTCCGGGGAGAGGAAGAATTCCTTCTTCCTCTCCCCGGGACAGACCACCAGCCCCGGATCAGGCCGCCTGCCGCACCGCCGGCACGCCGCGCAGCCGCCCGCCCGGCGTTCCCCCCGGCACGGCCGCCGAGAGGTCCGCGGCCTCGAGCAGCCCCTTCCAATCGATCCCGGTTTCCACCCCCATGCGGCGGAACAGCCAGACCACGTCCTCGGTCGCGACATTGCCTGTCGCGCCCGGGGCGAAGGGGCAGCCGCCCAGCCCGCCGGCGGCGGAATCGAAGATGCGGACCCCGGCTACCCAGGCGGCGGAGACATTGGCGACGCCCATCCCGTAGGTGTCGTGGCCATGGAAGGCGAAGCGCTCCCCCCAGAGGTGGTGTGCCCGTTCGAACATCCGGCGCACCTGGTCGGGTGATGCGTTGCCGGTGGTGTCGGCCAGCGCGATTTCCATGCCGGGGTCCAGCGCCACGATGCGCTCCACCCAGCCCAGCGCCTCCTCCTCCGGCACCACCCCTTCGAAGGGGCAGTGGAAGACGGTGGAGAGGTTGAAGCGCACCAGCAGCCCGGCGGCGGTCGCGTCCTGCACGATGGCTGCCAGGTCCGCGAAGGATTCCTCGCGCGTGCGGTTCAGGTTGGACCGGTTGTGGCTTTCGGTGGCCGACATGAAGAGGCCGAGGCGCTGCGCGCCGGAGCGCGCGGCCAGTTCGAAGCCCTTCCGGTTCGGCACCAGCACGGTGGATTCCAGCCCCGGCAGTTCCAGCGCCGCCTTCAGCACCTCGCCCGTATCGGCCATCTGCGGCACGGCGCGGGGCGAGACGAAGGAGCCGATCTCCATGCGACGGATTCCCGCGGCGTAGAGGGCGCGGACCATGGCGATCTTCGTCTCGGTCGGGACGAAGGGGCCGATGGATTGCAGGCCGTCGCGCGGGGCGACGTCGCTGATGATGGCCCGCTCGGTCATGTCGTTTCCTCCTTCAGCGTCTCGCCCAGCAGGGTCCCGAAGACGTGGTCGTTATGTTGGCCGATGGCGGGGCCCGGCCAGCGCACCATGTCACGCGGCGGCACGCCCTCGAAGCGGAAGGGGGCGGCGGGGTGGGGCACATCGGTGCCCACCAGCGGGTCCGGCACGGGCAGCATCATGTCGCGGGCCTGGAAATGCGGGTCCTCCACGCAGTCCCGCATGTCGTAGAGCCGGGAGCACGGGACCTGCACGGCTTCCAGCGCATCCTGCGCCTCCTTCGCCGAAAGGGTGCGGGTCCAGGCGGCGATCGCCTCGTCCAGCTCCGCCGCATGGGCGCAGCGGCCGGAATTGCCCGCCATGCGCGGGTCCTCCGCCAGGTCCGGGCGGCCGATGCGGGTCATCAGGCGGCGGTAGATGAGGTCCGAATTGCCCGCCACCGCCAGCCATTTCCCGTCGGCGCAGGGATAGGTGTTGGTCGGCGCGGCGCTGGGGAGGGCGGCGCCCATGGGCTGGCGGATGCGGCCGAGCAGCCCGTATTCCGGCAGCATCCCCTCCATGAGGGAAAAGACGGAGGAGACGAGGTCGAGGTCGATCGTGGTGCCCGTGCCATCCGGCTTCCGGTCCCGCCCCCAGCAGGCCGAGACGAGGGCCAGCGCCGCATACATCCCCGCGAGGTCGTCGCTGATGGAGACGCCGCAGCGCGGCGGCGGCAGATCGGTCTGGCCCGGATTGGCGGTCAGGTGGCGCAGCCCGCCCATGGCCTCGCCGATGGCGCCGAAGGCGGGCTTGTCGCGATACGGCCCGTCCTGGCCGTAGCCGGAGACGCGGGCGATGACGAGGCGTGAATTCTCCGCGCGCAGCACCTCCGGCCCGAGCCCGATGCGCTCGAGATAGCCGGGGCGGAAATTCTCCACCAAGGCATCGGCGCGGGCGCAGAGCGCCCGCACGCGCCGCTGCCCCTCCTCGCTCTTCAGGTCCAGCGTGACCGAGAGCTTGTTGCGGCCATGGATGCTGAACCACACCGCCTGCCCGTTCACCCGCGCCCCCCAGTCCCGGTGCGGGTCGCCCTCCGGCGGCTCCACCTTGATCACCTCGGCCCCGAGATCGGCCAGCAGGCGGGTGGCGAAGGGGGCGGCGATGTAGTGGCCCAGTTCCACCACCCGCAGCCCGGTCAGGGGCAGGCGGGGGTCTTCCGGCGGTGCGGCGGGGCCGGTGGGGTCCGGCATGGGCGATCCTCCTGAGCGGGAGGCGATGTTCCCCGGCCGCGCCGCCGTGGCAAGGGGTCAGCGCCCCGCTTCGAGGACCTCGCGCAGCGTGGTCCAGCTGAGACGGGGGTAGCGGGCGTTGTCGAGCGGGGTGAGCTTGCCCTGGCCGCTGAACATGTCGCGCAGGTATTGCAGCCCCTGCCACGGCGGGAAGACCTGGCCCTTGCCGGGGGCGAGGATCTGCGCGGCGCGGATCATGGCCGAGAGGGTGCGGGTGCCCCCGAGGCCCGTGGGGGTGAAGGGGCGGCGATGGACCTCGGCGGCGATGCGGGCGAGGTCGCGCGCACTCGCCTCGGCGCCGGCGATGCGGAGGATGCGGGGGGTGCCACTGTCCAGCGCCGCCTCGGCGGTGAAGGCGGCGACGTCGTCCTTGGTGGTGAAGTCGAGCTTCTGGTCGGGGCTGTTCCAGTAAAGGACGCGGCCGAGGCGGGGGAGGATGAGGGGCATCTCCGCCGCCAGCATGTCCGCGAAGCCGCCATTGAGGATCGAGGTGGCGCGGATGGGAGCCGCATCGAGCAGGCGGTGGAATGCGCGCCGCAGGTCCAGGTTGCGGTTGCCGCCCGGGGTGGTGCGGGTGAAATCCAGCGAGAAGTCGGAGGGGATGAAGCGCGGGACCCCGGCCGCCACGGCGGCGCGGAGCAGGACGGACTGGGTGCCGAGGATGGTGTGCTCCAGCCCGTTGAGGGCGGAGACGATGCAGGTGGCGCCCTGGCATGCCCCGGTCATCGCGGCCTCGTCGTCCAGGTCCAGCGCGACCGGCTCGACGCCCTGGTGACGCAGGGCGAGGACGCGGCCGGCCTCGGTGCCGCGGCGGATGGGGGCGATGACCGCGGCGCCGCGGGCGCGCAGGGCACGGGCGATGCGCCCGCCAAGGTCGCCGGTCGCCCCGGCGACCAGGATTCGGGGCGGCTCGGCGCCGTGGTCGGACATGCCGTCTTACCCCATCATCCCGGGGGGCGGATGTTGGGGCAGACCGCCCGGGCGCAAGGACCGATCAGCGCAGAGATGCCAGGGCCGAGACGGCGGCGGAGAGGTCGGGGGTGCCCTGGCGTAGCGCGGCCATGCTCTCCGCATCCGCTGCAAGGGCGTGCCAGAGGATGGCGCCCGCGATCTCCGTGGCCTCCCGCAGCTCCTCCATCGGCACGGCGTCGCGCGTGTCGGCGGCGGTGAGCAGGCGGGAAAGGCGGCTCTCCGGCTCGCCGAACCCCGCGATCAGGCGGAAGGCAGGCACGCCCCGGGCGGCGAAATTCGCGTGGTCGCTGCTGACGGAGACGGGCTCGTGCATCGCCAGGGCGGGGCCGGCGGCCTCGCGCAGGAATCCGGGCAGCGCCGGATATTGCGAGGTGAGCGCGGTGAGGCGCGGCGAGCCGGCGATGCTGTCGAGGTTGATGTTGAGCGCCATGGCCGCGATCTCGGCCTCCGGCAGCGTCGCCAGCCAGGCGCGGGACCCCCAGAGGGACCATTCCTCCGCCCCGAAGACGCAGACGCGCAGGCCGCGCGGCAGGCCGGCCAGATGCGGCGCGGCGGCGCGGGCCAGGCTGAGCAGGGCGGCGACGCCGGTGGCGTTGTCGATCGCGCTCTCGGCCAGCGCATGGCCATCCAGATGCGCGGAGAGCACGACGCGCCCCGGCCCGGCGCCGGGGATGTCCAGGATGAGGTTCGGCGCCTCCGTCATGGCGCGACGGCCCTGGAGGCGGAACCGCGCCCGGCCGGCCGCGACCAGCCGCCGCGCGCCCTCGATCCCCACCCCGAAGCAGGGAATGGGGCAGGCATTGGCGCCGCCCGCCACGGGGCCGTAGCCCTCGAAGGGCTGCACCATCACCGCCGCGGCCGCACCGGCCGCCGCCGCGGCGGCCAGCTTCAGGCGGCGATGGATGGTGCCGGGCGAGAAGGCGTATTCGTGCCGCAGCAGCACCGCGCGGCCGCGCAGCCGCTCCCCGGCCGCCGCGATCTCCTCCGGCGTGCCCCGGCCGAGATCCACCACCTCCAGCTCCAGCCCCTCCTCCGGGGTGGAGACGGAACCCGGGAGGGCGGCGCAGGGCACCGGCTCGGGCTCGCCGGGCAGGGCGATGGTAACCGCGTCCAGTGTCCAGCCGCGGAAGGGGGCGTGGAAGGTGCTCAGCGTACCGGCGCCGATGGCGCCCAGGCGTTCGGCCAGCAGCGCGAAGGCGGCCTCGGCGCTCGGCGAGCCCTGGAGGCGCCCGCCCGTGTCGCAGATGGCGTTGAAGTCGGCCTCCAGCGCCGGGGCATCGGCGCGGAGGGCGGCGAGGAAGGCGTCGCGCATCACGGCACGCTCACCCCGGCGGCGCGCGCCACGCGCGCCCAATTGGCGAACTCGGTTTCCAGCAGGGCGGCGAAGGGCGCCGGGCCACGCGGGCGAGCCTCGATCCCCAGCGCCGCGAAGCGGTCCTTCACCGTCGCATCCTCCAGGGCGGTGGCCAGCGCGGCCTCCATGCGGGCGAGGACGGCATCGGAGGTCGCGCGCGGGGCCAGCAGGCCCCACCAGTTGCTGCACACCATGTCCACCCCGCCCTCCCGCATGGTGGGAAGGTCGGGCAGCGCCGCGATGCGGGCGGGCGCGGCGACGGCGAGCGGGCGCACCTGCCCGTCCTTCAGCGGGCCGGATGCCGAGAGGGTGGAGGAGATGATGGCGTCGATCTGTCCCGCCACCACATCCATCAGCGCCGGGCCGGAGCCGCGATAGGGCACCACGGTGAAGCGGGCGCCCGTGAGCTGGCCGAGCCATTCCGGCACGAGATGCGTCAGGCTGCCCACGCCGGAGCTGCCGAAGGTGATCCCGTCCGGCTGCGCCTTCGCCGCGGCGATGAAGGCCGGCAGGTCGCGCGCGGCGAGGCCCGGCTTGACCAAGAGGATCATCGAGACGGCGCCGAACAGCGTCACCGGGCGGAAATCCCGCGCGGGGTCATAGGGCACGCGGGCCTGCACGGCGGGAATGATGGTGTGCGGGCTGTCGGCCACCAAGAAGGTATGGCCGTCCTCGGCCCGGGCCGCCGCCTCGGTGCCGATGATGGCGCCCCCGCCAGGGCGGTTCTCGATGACGATGGACTGCCCGAGCGCCGCCTGGAGCGGCGACTGGATCGCGCGGGCGAGCACGTCGGAGGGCCCGCCGGCGGCATAGGGCACGATCAGCCGGACCGGGCGGCTGGGCCAGGCGGGCTGGGCGTTCGCGCGGGCGGCCAGGGCCACCGGGGCGGCGAGGCCGCCCAGGATCAGGGCGCGGCGGGGGGCGTTCATCGGCGGGGAACCTGTCAGCTCGGGTTGGGGAACCTCCCTGCCCGTGGGACGGGCCGCCCCATGCGGGGTCTTGCCCCCGGTCGCGCCGGGGTTTGGCGCAACCTCGCGCCCGGCGCCCCGGCTGGCAAGCCGTCGAGCCCGCTTGACCTGCGTCAAGGCAGGACGCGCCCCCGCATCCTATCGCCGCGTCATGTCCCAGGCCGAAGCCCCCTCCCGCGCGCTGCTCGCCCTCGCCGAGGCCCGGGTGCCCCGCTACACGAGCTATCCCACGGCCGCGCAGTTCGGGCCCCTGGACGAGGCCACCTATCGCGGCTGGCTGCGGGACGGGGTGCGGGCCTCGGACCCGCTCTCACTCTACCTGCACGTCCCCTATTGCCGGGAGCTGTGCTGGTACTGCGCCTGCCATATGAAGCCCACGCGGTCCGAGGCGCGCATCCAGGCCTTCGCCGAGGCGCTGGAGGCGGAGGCCGCACTGCTGGCGGCGGCGCTGCCGGCGCATGGCGGGGTGTCGCATCTCCATTTCGGCGGCGGCACGCCCTCGATCCTCGGGCCGGAGCGGATGGCGGGCGTGATCGCCACCCTCCGGGCGCGCTTCGGCCTCCGACCGGGCGCGGAGGTCGCCATCGAGCTGGACCCGCGCACGCTGGATGAGGCGATGGTGGACATGCTCGGCGCCCTCGGCTTCACCCGGGCGAGCCTCGGTGTGCAGGACATCGCGCCCGAGGTGCAGGCGCGGATCGGGCGCCCGCAGCCGAAGGAGCTGGTGGCCCTGGCCGTGGAGCGGCTGCGCCGCGCCGGGATCGGCGGGATCAATATCGACCTGATGTACGGCCTGCCCACCCAGACGGTGGAGCATGTGCGGGCCAGCGCGCGCTTCGCGGCCTCGCTGGGCGCGGACCGCATCGCGGTGTTCGGCTATGCCCATGTGGCCTGGATGAAGCCGCACCAGAAGGCGATCGATGCCGCCACCCTGCCGGGGATCGAGGCGCGGCTGGAGCAGGCCGAGGCGGCGGAGGCGGAGCTGACGGCGGCCGGCTACGCGCCCCTGGGGCTGGACCACTTCGCCAGGCCCTCCGATCCGCTGGCCCGGGCCGCCGCCGCCGGGCGCCTGCGCCGGAACTTCCAGGGCTACACGACGGATGACGCGCCCGTGCTGCTCGGCCTCGGCCCCTCCGCGATCGGCACGCTGCCGGGCGGCCATGCGCAGAACCTGCTGGACGAGCGGGCCTATGGCGCGGCGGTGGCGGAAGGCCGGCTGCCCGTGGCCCGTGGCGTGGCGGTGACGGCGGAGGATCGCCACCGTGCCGCGCTGATCGAGCGGCTCATGTGCGACTTCGCCCTCGATCTGGACCGGCGCGACCCGGTGGTGGCCTCGGCGCTGGCGCGGATGGCGCCGCTGGTGGAACAGGGGCTCGTCGCGCTCCTCCCGCACCGGCTGGAGGTCACGCCGGCGGGGCGACGCTTTGTGCGGCAGGTGGCCGCCTGCTTCGACGCCTATTGGGTGCCCGCCGCCACCCGGCATTCCTCGGCCGTCTAGCCCGCCGCGCCCTAGCCCCGGCGGATCGCGACCGCCAGACCCATGGCGCTCAGGACCAGCCCGGCCAGGAAGACGGGCGCATGGGCATCGCCGGTGGCCGCGAAAAGCCAGGCGAGGGCATAGCCCGTCGCGGCCTGGGCGGCGGCATAGACCGCCGTGGCCCGGGCCCAGGCCCTGCCCGTGCCGGGGCCGGTGAGGCCGCGAAGACGGCCGAGCGTGACCGCCGATATCCCCACGCCGGAAAAGCCGGAAAGAAGCGCGGCCAGCGGAATGGCCGCCGGATGCGGCAGCAGGGCCGCGCCGAGCGCCGCCACCTGCACCCCCAGCCAGAGCGGCATGGCCCAGCGGCCCAGCCGGTCCGCCAGGCGCCCTCCGCCCAGCGTGCCCGCCACGGCGCCCAGCCCGAACAGCGCCCAGACCAGCCCGCCGGCCGCGAGGCCCATGCCATGCCCGCGCACCGCCAGATCCGCCAGATACACCATGGGCGGCGCCATCCCCGCGGCGGAGAAGGCATAGGCGAGCGTGACCGCCCCCACCGGGCCGGCCGGGTGGCTGGGGCGCGCGGAGGCTGGCGGCAGCACGGGCGGATCGGGCCAGCGGGAATGGGCGAAGGCCCAGAGGGCGGCGGAGACGAGGCCCAGGCCGAGCCAGGCCACCGCCACCCCACCGGGCAGGAGGAGGGGAAGGAGCAGGGAGGCGGCCATGACCCCCTTGCCGACGCCCGCGATCACGATGCCCCCCGCCATGCCCCGGCGCCCGGCGGCCGTGACGGCCTGCACCGCCGGCCCCGCGAGCGAGATGGCGATGCCCCCCGCGATCCCCGCCAGGCATCGCCAGGGCGCGAGCCAGGCGAAGCCGAGCGGCACGGCGCAGGCGAGGAAGGAGAGGGTGGCGAGGGCCATGGTAAGGTCGAGCGCCCGGCGCGTGCCCAGCCGCGCGCCCAGGAAGGGCGCGGAGAGCGCGCCGATTAGATGGCCCGCGAAGGTGGTGGCCCCCAGCGCGCCCGCCTCCCCGCCCCCGACCCAGCCGGCGGCGACCAGCGCGGGGAACAGGGGCACATAGCCGAAGCGGGCGAGGCCGATGGTGGTGCAGAGAGCGGCCGCGCCGGCCAGGGCGGTGGCGAGCGGCGCCCGGGCGGTCACTCCGCGCCCCCTCCCCCGCCAGCCGCCGGCCCGGCATCCAGGCTGAGCGTGGCGGACAGGCCCGGCGGCACCCGGCCCGGGCGCGCATCGCCCAGGATCAGCTCCCCCCCATGCAGCCCCGCCACGGCGCGGACGAGGGAAAGCCCCAGCCCATAGCCCGGCGTCGCCCGCGCGCTGTCGGCGCGGAAGAAGCGTTCGCCGGCCCGGGCGCGGTCGGCGGGCGGAAGGCCGGGCCCCTCATCGGCCACGGCGATGCGCACCACCGGGCCGGCCGCCTCGGCGGACAGGCGGATATGGCCGCCGGCCGGGGAGAACTTCACGGCGTTGTCCAGCAGGTTGGCCACGGCCTGGAGGAGCAGGTCGCGGTCCCCGGTCAGCGGAAGGGTCGGCGGCAGGGCGGTCTCCAGCGTCACGCCGCGGCTCTCGGCGATGGCCTCGTAGAGATCGGCGGCATCGGCCAGCAGGGGGATGAGGTCCAGCGGCGCGAAGGCGGCCCGGCGCGCGCCCGCCTCCGCCTCGGTGATGCGCAGCACCGCGTGGAAGATGCGGATCATGCCATCCAGGTCGGCGATGCCCTGCTCCACCGCGCGGCGCATCGTGTCCGGATCGCCCTCCAGCGCCTCCTCCAGCCGGCCCCGGGCGCGGGCGACCGGCGTGCGGAGGTCATGCGCGATCGCGTCCGACACGCCGCGGATGCCCGCCATGAGGGTGCCGATGCGGTCCAGCATGGCGTTCAGGGTGCGGCCGAGGCGGTCGAACTCGTCGTCCCGGCCGGAGAGGGGCACGCGCTGGGACAGGTCCCCGCCGGCGATGGCCGTGACGGTTTCCGCCGCCGGGCGCAGCATGTTCTGGAGCGCCCGGCGAAGCAGCACGGCGCCGGTGACGGCCAGCAGGCAGGCGGCGAGCGCGGCCCAGCCGAGGCCACGGGCGAGAAGCTGGCGGAGATGCAGGCGCTCCTCCACGTCCCGCCCGACGATCAGCCGGTCCCCGTTCGGCAGGTCGGCGCGGTACAGGCGGGCTTCGGTGAGGGCGCCTTCGCGCATCAGGGGGGCGCGGAGCCATCGCAGGGGCTCGGCTTCGGGGGAGGGTCCTTCCAGCTCCTCCGGCACGGCATCGAGATTGCCGGCGAGCTGGCGGCCGGCGGCATCGGTCAGGCGGTAGAGGTCCTGCGCATCCCCGTCCCGCGCCAAGCGGAAGACGAGGGCATCCAGCACCCCCTCCCGCCCGCTCTCGCGGAAGCGGGCGGTCAGCGCGGCGACATCGGCGCGGATCGCCGCATCGGTCTGCCGGTCCAACCCGCCCGCGGTGTTCCACCAGACGATGCCGGAATAGGCGACGCCGCCGAGCAGGAACATGACGGCGAAGAACACCGCGAAGCGGAACCCCGCGCTTTCCACCAGCCGCGGGACGGGCGCGCGGCGCAGCTCCTCGGCGGGCACCGGGGCGGCCCTTAGGCGGCTTCCTCGGCGCGGATCATGTAGCCGGCGTTGCGGACGGTGTGGATCAGCGGCTTGTCGAAGCCGCGGTCCAGCTTCTGGCGCAGGCGCGAGACATGCACGTCGATGACGTTGGTCTGCGGGTCGAAGTGATAGTCCCACACCTTTTCCAGCAGCATGGTGCGGGTGACCACCTGCCCGGCATGGCGCATCAGGTGCTCGAGCAGGCGGAACTCGCGCGGCTGGACGTCGATGCGGCGTCCGGCCCGGGTGACGGTGCGGGAGAGAAGATCCAGCTCCAGATCCGCGACACGGAGGCGGGTGGCCGGGACCTCCGAGGCGGGGCGGCGGCCGAGCGCCTCCACCCGGGCCAGGAGCTCGGCGAAGGCGAAGGGCTTGGTGAGGTAGTCGTCACCGCCCGCCTTCAGGCCACGAACGCGCTCATCCACCGCCGAAAGCGCCGTGAGAAAGAGCACGGGGGTGCGGTTGTCCTGGGCGCGAAGGGTTTCGACCAGCCGGAGACCGTCGACTCCCCCGGGCAGCATGCGGTCCAGCACCAGCAGGTCGAAGGGTTCGCCGGCGGCGGCGAAGAGGCCGTCCTTGCCGTTGTCCCGGTGCTCGACGCTGTGGCCGGCCTCTGTGAGGCCCTTGCGGACGAAGCGGGCGACCTCGGGGTCGTCCTCAACAAGGAGGATACGCACGGCAGTTCCCTAGTTCTGGTTCAGGGCGGCATCAACCCGGCCGCCCCATGCCCCATAGCGTCACGCAGCGGGGCCCGACGCAAGATGCCCTACCGTGCCGCCATCCCGCGCAGCTCCGACAGGCGCTGGGCGTAGAGGCTGGCGAGGCAGGCCTCCTGCTTCGGGCCGGCCGTGCCGCATTCGCGGTTCCGCCGGGCCAGCCAGGCGCGCTGGCCGGCGGCCACCCCCGGCACGCCGCCGACGCGCAGATAGGCCTGGCTCATCTGCTGGTCGAGCGCGGAGAGCCGGTCCGAGCCGCAGATCGCCTGCTCCACGGCCAGCGTCGCGGCGGTGCAGTCGAAGGAGGGCTGGGCCCGGGCCGTGCCGGGGAGGCAAGCGGGCAGGAGAAGGGCGGCCAGGGCCAGGGCGGGGCGGATCACTGCGGCGTGCCCGTGCCCGGCGGCCGGCGCCCGACCTGCACATTGATGTCCTGCGACCGGCCGTCCCGCAGCAGGGACAGGCGGATGCTCTGCCCCGGGGTGACGCCGGCCACGGTGCGGATGAGGGCCCGGGAGGTCTCGATCTTTTCCCCGTTCAGCGCCGTGACGAGATCTCCCTGCCGCAGCCCCGCCCGCGCGGCGGGGGAGTTCCGCTCCACGCCCTGGATCTGCACGCCACGGCGGCCGCGCGGGGCGTCGTTGCCCACATCCTGCACGGCGACGCCCAGCCAGCCGCGCTCCACCCGCCCGTCGCGCCGCAACTGCTCGATCACGCCCCGCGCGAGGTCGGACGGGGTGGCGAAGCCGATGCCCGCCGAGGCGCCGGAGGGGGAGTAGATGGCGGTGTTGATGCCGATCACCTCGCCCGCCGTGTTGAACAGCGGGCCGCCGGAGTTGCCGGGGTTGATGGCGGCGTCGGTCTGGATGAAGTCGTCGAAGGGCCCGGCGCCGATCTCGCGCCCGCGGGCGGAGACGATGCCCGTGGTGACGGTGCCGCCCAGGCCGAAGGGATTGCCGGCGGCCATCACCCACTGGCCCACCCGCACGGGCGTGCTGCCCCAGGGCACGGCCGTCAGCGGCACGCGGGATTCGATCCGCAGCAGGGCCAGGTCGGTCAGCTCATCCGTGCCCACCACGCGGGCCGGATGCTCGCTGCCATCCTGGAGGGAGACGATGACGCGCGCGGCCGAGCCGACGACATGGTTGTTCGTGACCACGTAGCCCGTCGGGTCGATGATGAAGCCGGAGCCGGCGCCCTGCACCTGCTGGCGGCCGCCCCGGCGGTCCCGGAAATAGCGCTCAAAGGGCGTGCCGCGCAGCTCGGGCGGGATCTGGGTGGTCTGCTCCCCGGTCACGGCGATGTTCACCACCGCCGGGAGCACGGCCTGGGCGAGGTCGGCGAAATCCGGCAGCACGGTGAAGCGGGTTCCCGGCGCCGCGGTCTGGGCCTGGGCTTCCAGCGGGGTGCAGCCGGGCGCGGCGGCAAGGGCCGCGAAGCCGAGCAGGGCGGCACGGCGGGGCAGGGGCTGACGCATGGGGGGTTGGAACTCTCCAGCGATTCGGGAGGACGTGTCTCCCCCATAGAGAGGGAACCACAGCAGCGGGTTCAAGGCATCAGCCCCCCAGAGAAGGGTCTTCGGGCCAGCTATGCCGGGGATAGCGGCCCCGCATCTCCCGCCGGACCTCCGCCCAGCCGCCCCGCCAGAAGCCCGCGAGGTCTGAGGTGACGGCGATCGGCCGGCCGGCCGGGGAGAGGAGCGAGACCTGCAGGGGGATGCGGCCTCCCATCAGCGGCGGCGTGGCGGCCAGGCCGAACAGGTGCTGGGCGCGGGCCTCCAGGGCCGGCACCTCGCGGTCATAGTCGATCATGGCGCTGCGCCCCTCGGGCAGGTCCACGCGGGGCGGCAGGTCGCCGTCGAGCCGGCGCTGGAGCTCCCAGGGCACCAGCCCGCGCAGGACCGCCACGGCATCCAGACCGCGCAGCTCCGAGAGGCGGGACAGGCCGCTGAGATAGGGGGCGAGCCATTCGGCGGCCGAGGCGGCCAGGGCGGCGTCGGAGACATCCGGCCAGGGGGCGCCCTCGGTGGCATGGGCCCAGCGGAGGCGGGCGCGGAGCTGGGTGGCGGGCTTGGTCCAGTCCAGGTCCCGGAAGCCGCGTCCGGCGGCGGCACGGGCCAGGGCCTCGGCCACGGCGGCCGGATCCGCATGGGGAAGGGTGGCCTCCTCCAGCACCAGCGGGCCGAAGCGGAGGCGCCGGCGCGCCACCACGGCATTGGTCCGGCTGTCGAACTCCGTCACCTCCTCCCGCACGAAGCGGCCGGGGAAGCGGGCCTCCAGCGTGGCGCGGTCGAGCGGCGCTGCCATGCGGATGCGGGCTTCCGTCCCCGCCAGTTCCAGCGCGGCCACCGCCAGGAGCGGCGCCTTGCGCAGCGGGTCGGTGGCGGAAAGGCGGGCACCCTGGCCGGAGGCGAGGCGGAAGGCGCCCTCCATGGCGCCCCGGCGGGCGGCGATGCGGTCGGGGAAGCCGGCGGCGAGCAGCGCGGCGGGGTCGCCCTCCGGCACCGTGCGCTCCGGCAGGGAAAGGCGGCGGCGGTGGAGCTGGGCGGTGCGGCGGATGCGCTGGACCGTCGGCCGGTCGGCTTCCGGATGGTCGCCGCCATGGAGGAGGTCCAGCCGCAGATGCAGGTCGCTCGGCGCCTCCCGGTTCCGGATGGGGTCGCGCTCCTCCAGCAGGGCGGCGAGGTCGGCGGCCAGCGCCCCCTCCCCCGGTGTCCGGGTTTCGACCATGACGCGGGCGAGGCGCGGATGGGCGCCCATGCGGGCCATGCGGCGCCCGGTCGGGGTGATCCGCCCCTCGGTGTCCAGCGCGTCCAGCTCCTGCAGAAGGGTGCGGGCGGCGGCCAGGGGGCCTTCGGGGGGCGGGTCCAGGAAGGGCAGCGCGCGGGGCTCGGCGCCCCAGGCCGCGCAATCCAGCGCCAGGCCGGACAGCTCGGCCTCCAGCATTTCCGGCCGGTCGGCCAGCGGCAGCCCGCGATGCAGGGCCTCGGTCCAGAGGCGGATGGCAACGCCCGGCTCGGTGCGGCCCGCGCGGCCGGCCCGCTGCTCGGCGGCAGCGCGGGAGATGCGGATCGTGGCCAGGCGGGTCAGCCCCGTGGCCGCGTCCAGCCGGGGCGCGCGGCGGAAGCCGCCATCCACGACGATGCGGACGCCGGGCACGGTGAGCGAGGTTTCCGCGATGGAGGTGGCCAGCACCACCTTGCGCCGGCCCTGCGGATGGGGGGTGAGCGCGCGGTCCTGCTCGCCCGGCGGCATCTCGCCATGCAGGGGCAGGATCTCGGCATCCACCCCGCCCAGCCGCTCGGCCGTGCGGCGGATCTCCCCCCAGCCCGGGAGGAAGGCGAGGACATCGCCGGGATGCGCGCGCAGGGCCTCCCGGATGGCGGCCGCCATGGCCTCCGGCAGGTCGCGCGGCTCCTTGATGTCGCGGGGCCGGTGATGGACGACGACGGGATAGGCCCGCCCCGCGCTCTCGATCACCGGGCCGTCCAGCAGCGTCGCGAAGCCTGCCGCATCCAGCGTCGCGGACATGGCCAGCAGCCGCAGCTCCGGCCGCAATTCCCGCTGGAGGTCGAGGCAGAGGGCGAGGCCGAGATCGGTGTCCAGATGCCGCTCATGCGCCTCGTCGAACAGCACGGCCGAGACGCCCTCGAGCCCCGGATCGGATTGCAGGCGGCGCACCAGCAGCCCCTCCGTCACCACCTCCACCCGGGTGCGGTCGGACACGGCGCGGTCGAGCCGGGTGGAGAGGCCGACGAGACCGCCGGGCCCGCCCTCCCCCGCCAGCTCCGCCATGCGGCGCGCGGCGGCGCGGGCGGCGACGCGGCGGGGCTCCAGCACCAGGATCTTCCCCGCCGCCCAGGGCTCCTCCAGCAGGGCGAGGGGCACGATGGTGGTCTTGCCCGCGCCGGGCGGGGCGACGAGGACGGCGTTGGACCGCTCCCGCAGGGTCGCCAGCAGGGCGGGCAGGGCCTCGGAGACGGGAAGATCGGGCAGGTCCATCGTCCCGGGGGTCTCGGGGCCGGGGCGCGGCTTGTCAAATACCGGAATCCGGTCGGGGATGCCGCCCCTCGGTCACGACTCCGACAAGGCGCCCCGCAGGCCCGCGCGTTTCGGTGACAAGTACGGCCTGGCCCTCTATGGCCCGGGCATTCCCGCTTCCGAGGTCCCGGCCAGCCCTGATGGAATCCAGTACGACCGGGCTCGAGGCCTCCTCCCGGGACAGCGCGCCAGGCCGCGCCCCGCGCACCGAATGGTCGGTGCGGACGCGCCTCGTCATCCTCGCCCTGTCGCTCGCGCTGCCCGCCGCCCTGGCACTGGGGCTGGCGGCGCTGGAGGGCTGGCGCGCCGCACGGGAGCGGACGGATGGCGCGCTCACCGCCCGCACGGAGGCGCTTTCGGCCGCCATCGTCCGCGAACTGGCTGCGGTGCGGGGAACGCTGGAGACGCTGGCCGCCTCGCCCGCCCTGGCGGAGGGGCGGCTGGAAGCGTTCCGCGAGCAGGTCGGGCGGACGCCCCGCCCGGCCGAGGCGCGGATCGGGCTGACCGCGATGGACGGCCGCATGCTGGTCAGCTCGAAGGCCCCCATGGGCACGCCCCTGCCTCCCCGGGCCGATCGCGATGTGGTGCGGCGCGTCTTCGAGACGGGGGAGGTGCAGGTCTCCGACCTGTATCGCGGGGCGATGACGCGGGAGCATCTGGTGGCGTTGGACGTGCCGGTCCGGGGCCCGGATGGCCGGGTGACCTATGACCTCAACATGGGCCTGCGCGCCGCCTCGCTCGACCAGGTTCTGACCGAGCAGCGCCTGCCCGACACATGGCGCGCGGCGCTGCTGGACGGGCGCGGGCGGGTGGTCGCGCGCACCCATGATTCCAGCACCTTCATCGGGCGCCAGGCGACGCCGCTTTCGATGATGGCGATCGCCGCCGGGATTTCCCCCTTCGACACCGTGTCGCATGAGGGCGCGCCGGCGCGCGGCGCCCATGCGGCCGTGCCGGGCACGGGCTGGCGGGTGGCGGTGGTGGTCCCGCGGAAGGAGCTCTCGGCGCCGCTGGTGGCCGGGCTTCTCGCCGCGGCGGCCACGGGGGGCGGGCTGCTGCTTCTGGGCCTGAGCGGCGCGGCCTGGCAGGGGCGCCGGATCGCGGTCGCCTTCTCGGCGCTCGCCCAGGGCGCGGCGGCGCTCGGCCGTGGGCAGGAGCCGGTTCGGCCGCCGCCGGGCGTCTCGGAGGCGAGCCGCGTGGGCGCGGCCCTGGCCGATGCCGCGGTGGCCCTGGCCGGGCGCGAGGCGGAACGGACCGATGCCGACCGGCGGCAGGACATCCTGATCCGCGAGCTGAACCACCGGGTGAAGAACACCCTCGCCACCGTCCAGGCCATCGCCGCCCAGACCCTGCGGCGGGAGGGGCGTGACCCGGCGCTGGCCTATGCCGACCTCGACGAGCGGCTGCGGGCCCTGGCCAGGGCGCATGACCTGCTGGTGGCCGGCACCTGGGGCGACACGCCCCTGCCGGAGGTGGTCCGGGCCGCGCTGGCCCCCTGGAGCGAGACGGGGCGCCTGCGGGTCTCCTGCCTTTGCGGCGCCGCCTTCCCGACCCTGCGGCCGGCCCAGGCCCAGGCCCTTGTCCTCGCGCTGAACGAGCTGGCGACCAATGCGGCGAAATACGGCGCACTCTCCCGGCCGGAAGGGCTGGTCGCCGTGCGCTGCGCGACCACGGCCGGCGGCGCCCTGGTGGACTGGACCGAGCGCGGCGGGCCGCCGATCGAGGAAGAGGTGGCGCCGCGCCGTGGCTTCGGCACCCGGCTGCTGGAACGCGCCCTGCCGCGGGAGTTGGGGCCGGGCTCGGAGGTGGTGCTCGACTTCGCGCGGGACGGCCTTCGGGCCGAGATCCGAATCCGCGGCACCACGGAGGAGCCCGCGGGAAAGCCGGGCTGATCGGGGCTGATCCGGGCTGAACCCTGGGCAGCGGCCCGGGGCCGCCCCACCTGCCGGGCACCCTTTGGAAAGGACTCCCCCATGCAGAAGCGCCCGCTCGGCCGTTCCGGCCTGGAGATCGCCCCGCTGGTCTTCGGCGGCAATGTCTTCGGCTGGACGGTCGATGAGAGGACGAGCTTCTCCCTGCTCGACGCCTTCGTCGATGCCGGGCTGAACGCGGTCGATACGGCGGATGCCTATTCCCGCTGGGCGCCGGGCAACCAGGGCGGGGAATCCGAGACGATCATTGGCAGCTGGCTGCGCGCGAACCCCGGCAAGCGGGAGCGCGTGCTGATCCTCACCAAGGTCGGCTCCGACATGGGTCAGGGGCACAAGGACCTCTCGGCGAAGTGGATCGAGAAGGCGGTGGAGGATTCCCTGCGGCGCCTGAACACCGATGTCATCGACCTCTACCAGTCGCATTGGCCCGATCCGAACACCCCGCAGGAGGAGACGCTGCGCGCCTATGAGCGGCTGCTGCGCGCCGGGAAGGTGCGGGCGATCGGCACCTCCAATTACGACGCGGCGCTGCTGGAGGAATCGCTGAAGGTCGCGCGGGAGAAGGGCCTGCCGCGCTACGAATCGCTCCAGCCCCAGTACAACCTCTATGACCGCTCCGGCTTCGATGGCCCGCTGCGCGAGCTGGCGATGCGGGAGGGGATCGGCGTGATCACCTACTACTCCCTCGCCTCCGGCTTCCTCTCGGGCAAGTACCGCTCGAAGGAGGATCTCTCGAAGAGCCGGCGCGGCAAGGGGGTGGAGAAGTACCTGGACGCGCGCGGCATGAAGATCCTCGCGGCGCTGGACGAGGTGTCGGCGCGGCTGGGCGCTCGGCCTACCGAGGTGGCGCTTGCTTGGGTGATCGCGCGGGAGGGGGTGACGGCCCCGATCGCGAGCGCCACGGGGCTGGAGCAGCTGGCCAGCCTGGTGCGGGCGGTGCACCTCACCCTCTCCGCCGGGGACATCGCGGTTCTGGACGCCGCCAGCGCCTGATGCGCGTGTTGCGGCGGGTGGCGCATCGGGCCTATGCCGCGCCGATGCGCGCCCTCGTGCTCCTCCTGGCCCTGCTGACCGCGCCCTTTGCCGCCCATGCGGTGGAGAGCGAGGCGGTGGCGTCGCCCCGCGCCCGGGTGACGCTGGTGGCCGAGCAGGCCGCCGTGGCGCCAGGGCAGCCCTTCCGCCTGGCCCTGCGGCAGGTGCTGGCGGAGGGCTGGCACACCTACTGGACCAATCCGGGCGATGCGGGGGAGGCCCCCTCGCTGGAGCTCGCCCTGCCGGATGGGGGGCAGGCCGGGGCGCTGGCCTTCCCGGCCCCGCTGCGCATCCCCTACGGGCCGCTGGTGAATTTCGGCTATCTCGGCGAGGCGGTGTTCCCGCTGACGGTCACGCCGCCCGCCGACCTGCAACCCGGGCGGCTTTACACGGTCGAGGGCACCGGGCGCTGGCTGGTCTGCGCCGATGTCTGCATCCCCGAGGAAGGCGCCTTCCGCCTGGACCTGCCGGTGGAGGCCGAGGCGCGGCCCGACCCCGCCGCCGCGGCCCTGTTCCGCGCGGCCGAGGCGGCCCTGCCCCGCCCCTCCCCCTTCACCGCCCGCCTGGGCTTCGAGGGCGCGAAGGGCGCCATCGAGCTGTCCGGCCCTGGCCTTGCGCCGGGGGCGGTGAAGGAGGCCTTCTTCTTCCCCGAGCCGCTGGGCGTGATCGACAACACCGCGCCCCAGCGCCTTTCGCTGCGGGACGGCGCGATGCGGCTCTCCCTCACGCGCGGCGCCTCGCCCTTGCCGGCCAGCCTCCCGGGCGTGGTGGTTCTCACGGATGCGGCGGGGGTGCGCAGCGCCTACGCCGTCTCCGCCGAGCCGGGCCCGGTGCCGGCCGCGCCCTCCGCCCTGCCGCTCTGGCAGGCGGCGCTTCTCGCGGCGCTGGGCGGTCTGGTGCTGAACCTGATGCCCTGCGTCTTCCCCGTGCTGGCGATGAAGGCCATGGGGCTGGCGCGGCTCTCCGGCGCGTCCCGCCGCGCAGTGCGGACCGAGGCCCTGGCCTATGTCGCGGGGGTGGTCCTCGCCTTCCTCGCGATCGGCGGGGCGCTGGTGGCGCTGCGGGCGGGCGGCATGGCGGCGGGCTGGGGATTCCAGTTCACCTCGCCGGTCTTCGTGGGCGGCATGGCCTGGCTGATGCTGGCGGTCGGGCTGAACCTTTCAGGGGTCTTCGCCGTGGGCGGGCCCAGCCTTGGCGGCGGCTCGCGCTGGGGCAGCTTCGGCACAGGGCTCCTGGCCGTGGCGGTCGCCACGCCCTGTACGGCGCCCTTCATGGCGGCGGCGCTCGGCGCGGCCATGGCGATGCCGCCCGCCGCCGCCCTCGCCGTGTTCGGCGCCATGGGCCTCGGCATGGCCCTGCCCCATGCGCTGCTGGGCGCCTTTCCCGCCCTGGCGCGGCTGCTGCCCCGGCCTGGCGCCTGGATGGAGCGGCTGCGCCAGGCGCTGGCCTTCCCGATGTATGGGGCGGCCGCCTGGCTGGCCTGGGTGGTCTCGGTCCAGCTGGGGCCGGATGGGCTGATCCCGGTGCTGGCCGGCGCGTTGCTGGTGGGCTTCGGCGCCTGGGCACTGGGCGTGGCGCAGCTCTCCGGCCGGCGTGGCTGGATCGGGCGCGGGCTCGCCGGGGCGGCCATGCTGGGCGCGCTCGCGCTGCTGCCGCAACTCTCGGCGGCACCCTCCCCTGCCCTCGCAGCCGAGCGGCCGGAGGAGGCCTGGTCCGAGGCGCGCGTCGCGGCCCTGCGGGCCGAGGGGCGGCCGGTCTTCGTCAACCTCACCGCCGCCTGGTGCATCACCTGCCGCGTGAACGAGCGCGTGGCGCTGGAAACTGCCGCCACCCGCGCCGCCTTCGCCCGGGAAGGCGTGGTGCTGCTGACCGGCGACTGGACCCGGGGCGATGCCGCCATCTCCGCCCTGCTGCGCGCCCAGGGGCGGGAGGGCGTGCCGCTCTACCTCTTCTACCCCGCCGGGGGCGGGGCGCCGGTGGTGCTGCCGCAGATCCTGACGGAGCGAATGGTGATCGAGGCGATCACCACGCGCCGGGAGGGCACGCAGCCGGCGGCGTGACGCGGCGCGCCGGGGCGGTATGCTGGCCGGCAGGCGCCCCCCTTGGCGGAACGGTAGACGCAGGCGACTTAAAATCGCTCACCCATCGGGTGTGCCGGTTCGAATCCGGCAGGGGGGACCATGCCTCAGGCGCCGAGATGCCCGCCCTTCGGCAGCCCTGGCGGGTTGAGCAGGCCCGCATAGGCCCGCCAGGCATCCCGGCCACAGGGCGGCTCCGGCGTCACGGGTTCCGGGGCCAGTTCGGCCGGCACCGCCGGACGCGCCAGGGCCTGCAGCAGAGGCATCGGCGGGGTGCCCCGCAGCGTGGCCGCGGCGCTGCGCGCGATCACATCCACATCCTCGCGCTCGATCAGGGCGGCCACCACCCGCGCCGCCTCGCGCTCCACCAGGGGCAGCGGCCAGCTTGGGTGGTAATGGCGGAACACCTCCACCGCATCGGCCCATGCGGCACCTTCGGGCACGCCTCTGGCAATGGCGGCGCGGAACAACCGGGCGGCGCGGCGCGCGGCCAGCACGTCGAGATCGGGTGGGGCGGGCCCCCAGGATGCGATGGACTCGGGCATGGGCCGAAGAATAGCCCATCCCAGAACAATCCATGAACACAAACTGGCCAGCACGGCGTGGCGGTGGGCCTGGGCCGGGTGCCTCACGCGGCGTTCACCCGCCGGCCGCACCAACGGAAAGCCCTGCGGGCATGGCGGGCAGGTGGGGCGTCAGCGAATAGACGGTCTCTCCGGTCCGGTCGGCGCGGGACGCACGGTCGCCTATTACCGGACGCCGGTTTACTAGACCGATCGCGGCCTGGACTGGGCGGGGTGATCCTGCAAGCCCCCGGGCAACTGACCGCCGCCCCGTGGCCCCTTAGGCCACGGGACAGCGGCGCGGATCACTGCGCCGAGGCCATGGCGCCGGACTGGGGCGAGCCGACGGAGCGGTGGACCCAGCCTTCCGGCTCCGTCTCCCCCACCTGGTACCAGCCGCCCGGTGCGGTACCGAAGACGTTCAGCACGGCGCCGCTGCGCGCCACGCGCAGAACCGCGCCGCCCCCGGTGGGCGAGGAGCGGACATTGCCGTTCTGCCGCATCAGCAGCGTGCCGCCCGCCACGCCGGAAGCCCGGGGGGAGGAACTCGCGACCTCGGTGACGAGATCGGGGGATGCGGGCGCCTCGGGCCGGATCTGGTCGAGGACGGGAAGGCCGTTGGGAAGGGGCGGCGGAAGCTGCGCCATGGGCGTGCCGCCGCCGCGCATCTGCGGCCCGCCGCCCTCGAAGCAGCGCCCGACGAGTTCGACATAGACGCGCGTCGCCTCGACATTGTTGCGGGCGACATGCTGCTCCACCTCCAGGCCGCCGCTGGCGTTCACCACGGAGACGAAGGGGAGGAACACCGAGCCCCCCGCGAGGGTCGCCTGGCCGCAGACCGCATAGGTGCCCGGCATGGCCTGCCTGTAGGTTTCGACGGCGCGGAAGCGCAGGCTGTCGCGGTCACGCGCGGTTTCGCGCAGCTTCTGCTCCGCGGCGAGGCGGACGCGCGCTGCCATGTCCTCGGTTTGAGCGGCGGCCTGCCCCCTGGGCGCCGCCTCCTCGAAGCAGCCGCCCAAGGTCAGCAGCCCGGCGAGGAGAAATCCCTTGCGCATCATCTTGTTCCACCGGGTTGTTGTGTTCCCTGCTGAAACGCCGGTGTGTGGAAAGCCTCCGCTTCACGATCCCGTGCCCTTCTCGAATCCAAGAGGGTCTTCGGATAAGCCCGAGGCGAATGAGGAAGGATCGCGCCGTGTCGCCCCCTAACCCGCCTGTGCTTCTCGTCGTCGTGGACACGGTCTGCCCCTGGTGCTGGGTGGGCAAGCGCCGGCTGGACGCGGCCCTCGCGACGCTCGCCGGGGAGGGATTGCAGCTTTCCCGCCAGTGGCACCCCTTCCAGTTGAACCCCGACATGCCCCCTGGCGGAATGCCGCGCGCGGAGTACCGGGCGCGGAAGTTCGGCAGCGTGGAGCGCGGGCGGCAGCTCGACGCGCGGCTCGCGGCGGAAGGCGCAAAGGACGGCATCCCCTTCGATTTCGAGCGGATCGAGCGGAGCCCGAACTCGCTGGACAGCCACCGGCTGATCCGCCTCGCCATGCTGGAGGGCGGGGCCGAGGTGACGGACCGCGTGGTGGAGGGAATTTTCTCCGCCTATTTCGCGGAGGGGCGGGATATCGGGGACGCCGCGGTGCTGGCGGCGATCGGCGATGCCGCCGGCCTGCCCGCCGGGCGGAGCGCCGCCATGCTGGCGGGGGAGGAGGGCCGGGAGGAGGTCGCGCGGGATGCGGCGCGCGCGCAGGGGCTCGGCGGCGTGCCGGCCGTCATCCTGGACCGGCAGATGATCATCTCCGGCGCGCAGCCGCCCGAGGCGATGGTGGCGGCGATCCGGGAAGGGCTGCGGGCGGCCGTCTGAAGTCCTGCTCGCAGGCGCCCACGACCACCCCGCGCGATCGCAAGGCGCGAGGCAAGCAAAGCACGGCGTGCGAGGCGGCAGGCCGTCCTCGCAGGACATCGAGCGGCCCGCCGGGCGCGCGCGTGCCGGACAACTCACCCGAGTGGAGGGGCGCGCGCCGTTCCGGCGGGCGGCCCGAGCTCGTGGAGTTGATGGGAAGGGCGGCATCGCACGGCTTGCAAGCGCATGGGGTATCTGGCAGTCGCTAATGATAGCTATTTGCATTTACTGGAGGCGGCAGTGCACAACCGGTCCCTCAGAGCGATCGCCGCCGGCCTCTCGTTCTCCGCCTGCATCGGGCCCGTCGCCGCCCAAACCGGCGATCCCGTTGCGACCGCGCCGATTGCGGTCCCCGAGGTCCGTGTCACGGGTCGCGCCACGGCAGCCGACGGGCCGGTGCCCGGCTATGTCGCCCCGCGCGCCAGCACCGGCAGCAAGACCGACACACCGATCATCGAGAACCCGCAATCCGTCTCGGTCGTCACGCGAGACCTGATCGACAACGTCCAGGCGCAGACGGTGGTCGATGCGGTCCGCTTCAACGCCGGCGTCTCGGTCGGCAATTTCGGCTTCGACCCGCGCTTCGACCAGATCTACCTGCGGGGCTTCGCGGTGAACACGCTGGGCGACTACCGGGACGGGCTGCGGCAGGGCAACGCGCCCTTCACCTATTTCCGCACCGAGCCCTACGGGCTGGAACGCATCACCCTTCTCCGCGGCCCGTCCTCGGTGCTCTACGGGCAAACAGGGCCCGGCGGGTTGATCGACCGCATCAGCAAGATGCCGACCGAGAGCCGCATCGGCGAAATCCGCCTCACCACCGGCTCCTACGACCGGCTCCAGGGCGCCTTCGATGTCGGCGGCGCCGCGGATGCCGGGCACCATGTGCTGTTCCGCATCACCGGCCTCGCCCGCGACGCGGATACCGACCTGCCGGGCGTGCCCGACAACCGCCTCTTCCTGGCCCCTGCCGTGACCTTCCGCGACGAGCGCACGAGCTTCACCCTGCTCGGCCATGTGCAGCAGGATCGCACGACGCCCAGCGCCGCCTATCTCAGCCTCAACGGCCGGCCAACCCGCATCCGCACCAGCGATCCCTCCGTCGATGGCATGGCGCAGACCCAGGAGCAGATCGGCTGGCGCTTCGAGCATCGCTTCGACGACACCTTCACGCTGCGCCAGAACCTGCGCTACGGGCATGCGCGCCTGGATGCCGACTATCTCTACAGCAACGGGCTGCGCGCCGACGGCCGCACGCTCAACCGCATCGCCTTTTCGCAGAAGGACACACTGGATTCCTTCGTGGTGGACAACCAGGCCGAGGCGCGGTTCGCGACGGGCCGTGTTTCCCACACGGTGCTCGCCGGCCTCGACTACCAGAACACCGGCTATGACAGCCGCTCCGGCTCCGCCGCCGGCCCCACGCTCGACCTTGGTGCCCCGGCCTATGGCGTGCCCGTGACGCTGCCGGCCCTGCTCAACCGCACGGTGCAGCAGCAGGATCAGATCGGCCTTTACCTGCAGGACCAGCTTCGCCTGGGGCAGTTGGTCGTCACCGCCGGCGGACGCATGGATTGGACGGACCAGTCCACCACCAACCGCCGCACCGGCGCCCGCACCACACAGGATGACAGCGCCTTCAGCGGACGTGTCGGGGCCGTGTACCTCTTCGAGAGCGGGCTGGCGCCCTACGCGAACTACGCGCAGTCCTTCAATCCGCAGGTCGGGACGGACCGGCTCGGCAGCCCCTTCGAACCGATCCGCGGCGAGCAGTACGAGGCCGGGCTGCGCTACCAGCCGCCCGGCACCAACAGCATCCTCACCGCCTCGGCCTTCCACATCACCCAACGCAACAACCTCACGCCCGACCCGGTCTCGCCCGTTCTGTATTCCGTGCAGGTGGGCGAGACGCGTTCGCGCGGGGTGGAGCTGGAGGCCGTCGCCAGCCTCGCCGAAGGGCTCAACCTCATCGCCTCCTACACCTGGCAGGATGTGGAGGTGACGCGCTCCAACAGCGGCAACGTGGGCAAGCGCCCGGTGGGCACGCCGGAGCATCTCGCGGCACTCTGGGTCGATTACGGCATCAGGGAAGGGCTGCTCGCCGGCCTCGGGCTCGGCGCCGGGCTGCGGTATTTCGGCGAGACGCCGGCGGATGCCGCGAACACCCTCACCAACAAGTCGTATCTCGTGACCGATGCCGCGATCCGCTACGACGTGACGGAGCGCCTCCAGCTCTCGCTGAACGGCTATAATCTCTTCGACAGCGACCAGATCCAGTGCCAAACCGGCGCCTGCTACCAGGGCCTGCCCATGACCTGGCTCGCCACCGCGCGGCTGCGTTTCTGATGCGCCGCCGTTCCCTGCTCTCCCTCCCGGTCGCGGCGCTTCCGCAGGCTTCCCTGGCGCAAGGCACGGGGGCGCTTCCCGCCCCGATCCCCGGCACGACGCAGATGGAGCTGGAATCCCGGACGGGCCAGCCCTTCCGCCTGTTCCTGCACGTCCCGGCGGGCGAGCCGCCATCGGGCGGCTGGCCGATGATCACGGTGCTGGATGCCAATGCCATGATGGGCCTGATCGTGGACACGATCCGCGTGCAGGCGACCTACCCGCGCGATGCGGGCCTCCGCTCCGCCGCGGTGGTCGCGGGGGTCGGTTACCGCACGGAGGAGCCCTATGACTTCTACCGCCGCGCCTTCGACCTCTCCCCGCCGCCCGGCCGGCAACTGCCTCCCCTGCCCAATGGCAGGCCCGGCGCCCGCACGGGCGGAGCCGATGAGTTGCTCGACTTCATCGAGGAGACGGTGAAGCCGCTCGCCGCCCGGGCCGCCCCGATCGACCCAGGCCGCCATGCCGTGCTCGGCCATTCCTTCGGCGGCCTCTTCGTCCTCCATGCGCTCTTCACCCGCCCCGGCAGCTTTCGCGACCACGTCGCGGCCAGTTCATCCATCTGGTGGGAGAACCGCGCGATCCTGGAGGCGGCCGGACGTTTCGAGGCCCGTCAGGACCGGCCGGCCGATCTCGGCCTGCTGCTGACCGCTGCCGAGTATGAGCAGCAGCTCGCACCATGGCGCGCGGACGAGCCGGGGGCCGCGGCGCGCGCCGCGACCCTGGCGGCTCATCGGCTTCTCGGTGATGCACGCGACCTCGCGGACCGGCTACGCCCGCTGCCCGGGATGCGCGTGGCCTTCGAAGCCTTCCCCGGCGAGACGCATATGTCGTCCCTGCCGCTGGCCGTGCATCGCGGGGTGCGCTTCATCCTGCGCGGCTGAAGCCCCTATCGCCTGGTGAGCCGGGCGGGCGGTGACCTAGCCCAGCGCCTTGGCGGCGCGGCGGCCGGCGCGGATGGCCGCGTCGATGGTCGCGGGCAGGACCGGCTCCATCCAGTCCCCCGCCAAGGCGAGGTTCGGGAGGGCGAGGATCGGCGGCGGCGGCGGGTCGCCCGGGCGATGGCGGGGCGTCGCGCGCCGCTCCTTGATGGCGCGGCAGGGGGGCGGCGCCTCCGGCCATTCGCCGGGGAGGTCGAAGGCCCGCGCCAGGGCGCGGATCTCGGACCAGGCCCGGGGCGCGAGATCGGCGGTCGCCTCCTGCGCCTCCGCATCGGCCGCGCTCACCGTCACGGCGATGGCGCCGGGGCGGACCAGCACCCATTGGCAAAGGCCGCCCAGCACGCCGAGGAAGCGCACCGGGCCCGGCGTGGCATGGGTGAAATGCAGGTTCAGGATCGGGGCGTGCTCGGCCGGGACGCGCAGCCCGGGGACGAGGCGCGCGGCCTCCCAGGGCGGCAGGGCGAGGATGGCGCGGTCCCCCTCCCCCAGCACCACCAGCTCATCCCCGAAATCGAGCGCGGTGAGGCGGTGATGCTCGATCCGCAGGGCGCGGAGCCGGGCATTGTGGCGCAGCGTGGCGCCGCGGCCGCGCAGCGCGGTCAGGGCGGGCTCCACCAGGTCCGGGCCGAGGCCGCGGCGGGCCACCAGCAGCCGCGCGGCGCCCGGCGTGCCCACGCGCCGCAGCACCGCGGCCAGCCGGCGGGAGGAGGCCTCGGCGACCGGCGTGTTGAGGGCCGCGATCACCAGCGGCTCGACGAAGCCGCGCAGGAAGGCGGGATGCCCGGCCAGGGCCGGCCCCACCGCACGGTCCCCCGGCCCGGCCAGGCGCATCAGCGCGGCCAGGGCGTGCGCCGTCAGCCCGTCCGGCCGTTTGGCCGCGCGCAGCCAGCCCAGCGGCGACAGCGCCACGCGTCGGGCCCGCCCATCGGCGAGGTCGAGCACGGGCAGCCCCTCCGGTTCCGGCTCCACCCAATGCTCCAGCGCGCCGACGCCGCGCAGGAAGTCCAGCGCCACGCGGTTGGCGCCCAGCAGCGCATGGGTGCCGTTGTCGGTCCCGTCCGGCAGGGCGCGCGCCCGGCCACCGGCCACCACGGCGGCCTCATGCACCACGACGGGGCCGCGCAGGGCCAGGGCGGCGGCGAGGCCGGCCAGTCCGGCTCCGATGACATGGGTGGTCATGGGCGCGGCCTGGCCGCCCCGTGCAAGGCCGGCGGCATCACCACCCCAGGGCCATGGCCGCCAGCCGGGCCTTCTCGGCCGGGCCGAGGCGCGGGCGGAGGCGCGGGGGCTGGAAGCCGCGCGTGGCCAGGCGCTGGAGGATGCGGTGATAGGCCCACATCATGACCCGCGCCGGGCGCAGCGGCCGGGCATTGGCGCCGACCAGCGCGGCCTCCGCCGCGGCGAAGCCCTCCTCCGCGCGGGTGAGGAGGCGGTCGCAGGCGTCATGGAGATCCGGGCGGGCGAGCAGGGTCTGCGGATCCGCGTCGGGGCCCAGCCAGGAGAGGGGGATGTAGACGCGGTCGCGCACCGCATCCTCGTCGATGTCCCGCAGGATGTTGACGAGCTGAAGCGTGCGGCCGAGGGCGAGGCCGAAGGCCTCGGCCTCCGGCGCGCCGAAGATGCGGACGGACAGCACGCCGACGCTGCCCGCCACGCGGCGGCAGTAGAGGTCCAGCGCCGCTTCGTCGGGAATGCGGAGGCGGGCGGTGGAATCCGTCTCCATCCCGTCGATCATCGCCTCGCATTCGGATTTCGGCAGGTCGAAGATCACCCGGGCGCGGAAGAGCTCGCGGGAGACGGCACAATCCGGCGCATCGAGCTTGCCGCGCCATTCCGCGAGGAAGCGTCGCTTCTCGGCCTCGGGCGCCGCGCCATCGGCGATATCGTCCACGGAGCGGCAGAAGGCATAGACGGCATGGAGGGCGCGCCGCCTCTCGCCGCGCAGCGATGCCATGCCGCGGGAGAAGGAGGAGCCGGCACGGGCGACCCGGGCCCGGACGAGGGCGGCATCCGAAGGCCCGCCCCGCGGCGCGGCGGTCAGGGCGGAGAGCAGGTCGGCCTTGGTGAGCGCGACCCGGCGCGCCATCGGGTCGGCCGCGCGCAGCCGGGCCAGGAGGCGGCGGGCGCAGCCGATGGTGGTGGCGGATTGGAAGGCGAGGCGCCGGCTGCGGAGCAGGCGCGGCAGGGCGGCGGCGACGTCGAGCAACGTATCCGTGCGGTCCAGCAGCGCGTCGAGCACGGCCCGGCGCGGCGCGGCCTCGGTGAAGACGGCCTCCTCGCCGCCCACCTGGTCCATCCAGTCCTGCGGCAGGTAGATGCGGCCAAGCTCGCGCCGGTCATCCCCCATGTCCTGCAGGTGGTTCAGCACCTGCAGCACGGTGCAGAGCGCATCCGCCGCGCGGATCGCGTCGGGGTCGGCCTCGCCATGCAGGCGCAGCAGCATGCGGCCGACCGGATTGGCGGAATGGGCGCAGTAATCCGCCAGCGCGTCCCAGTCCGCGCAGCTCTCGTTGCGGGAATCGCGGCGGAAGGCGGTGAGCATGGCCCGCGCCTCCTCCACCCCCGTGCCGCTCTCGCGCAGGGCGGTGGCCTCCGGCACGCCAGGGCCGCCATCCAGCGCGGCCTCGATCAGGTCGAGCCGGCGGAGCTTCTCCTGGGCGGGAAGGTCCGGCGCGTCGGCGATGTCGTCGGCCAGGCGCACCACCCGGTAGAAGGCGAGGACGCGGCCCCGGACCTCGGGCGCGAGCAGCCGGGAGGCGACGGGAAAGTTCTCGGAATCCGGCCCGCGCGTGGCGGGGCCGGCGGCGATGCTGGCACTCATGGTGGTGCGCTTATGCCCCATCCGCGGCGGAGTAGGCGCGGCCTTTCCAGCCGGAGGGCCGGCCGAGGGCGGATCGGGCGAGGGCCGTCCATTGGATGGCGAGGGCGACGGCGATGGTGGCGGGGTGCAGGGGGATGGTCCAGCTCGGCTCCCGCCCGCGCCAGGTGATGGCGGCGCGGGTGAGATAGGTGAGGATCAGGGCCGCGCCCGCCAGGGGGCCCGGCAGCAGCAGCCAGGGCAGAAGATGGCCGCCCGCGAGCAGGAGTGTCCAGACCGGGAGGCCGAGGGGGGTGGCCATGCCCTCCCGGGCATTCTTGAGGAAGCCGTTCCAGGCCTCGCGGAAGCCGCCATACATCCGGCATTCGGCGAGCGGGGCGCCATCGACCACCTCTGTCCGGTGTCCGGCGAGGCGGAGGTTGCGGGCCAGGGCCAGGCCGTCATGCAGGCGGTGGCGGAAGGCGGCATGGCCGCCGGCGGAGTCGTAGGCCGCGCGCTCCACGAGGATGAGCTGGCCGCAGGCGGCGGCCATGGCGGGGTGGCGCGTGAAAGCCCGGCCGGCGCCGGGCAGGTAGCCCAGCATCAGCAGGTTGATCGCCGGGACCGTCAGCCCCTCCCCCAGCGTTCCGATGCGCTGGCGGGGGACGCCGGTGACGAGGGCGAGATCCTGCTCCTGGGCATGGCCGGCCATCCTGGCGGCGGCATCGGGGGCCAGGCGGACATCGGCGTCGATGAAGAGGAGATGCGTGCCGCGGGCGGCCTCGGCGAGGCGGGCGCAGGCATGCACCTTCCCCGTCCAGCCCGGCGGCAGCGGCGGGGCGTGGAGGAGGCGGAGGCGCGGGTCGGTCGCGGCGCGGGCGGCCACGATCTCGGGCGTCCCGTCGCGGGAGCCGTCATCCATCACCAGCACCTCGATCTCCACCCCGGTGCTGGCCAGGGCGGCATCGAGGCAGGTGGCGATGTTCGCCGCCTCGTCCCGCGCGGGGATGAGGATGGAGACGAGGGTGCCGGGACCGGGCGTGCCCGCCGCCCTGGCCTGCAGCAGCAGGTTCGCGGCGGCCATGCTGGCGGGGAAGCTGGCGAGTGCCAGGGCGAGCGCCTCCATCATCGCCCTGCCACCGTGCTGCGTCTCCCCTGTGTCACCCGCCCATCCTAGCCGGATTTCGTGCCATGGGCATGCCGCGGCTCGAAGCGCCGCCCGCGCGCCCAGGCGGAGAGGCGGCGCCAGAGGTCGTAGATGCCGCCCATGCCCTCCCGCCCCGCCGCCAGCGTCGTGAAGCGGGCGGGGTCGCGGGTGATGGCCTCCTCGGCCAGGCGGTCCATGGTCTCGGTCAGCGCCTCACGGATCCGGGCCTCGCGGGCGTCGCGGTCCAGGGCCAGGAGGTCGGCGGCCCGCAGCGGCGGGCCGAAGGCGGCCAGCATCTCGGGGCGGCGCTCGGTCCAGAGCACGTAGTCCAGGGCGAGCGGCAGCACCACGGCATCGGGCGCGATCTCGGGCAGGCGGGTGACGCCGGGGGCGATGGCGACGGGGCGCTCGCGCACGTCCTGGAAGCGTCCGGGGGCGTTCATCCAGAGCATGGCACCCGGCGCGGCCACCACCTCCTTCGCCGTGCGAAGGAAGGCGACCGCACCGCGAGGGCCGGGTTCGATGCCGAAGACGCCGAGGCGGCGCATGAAGCGGTATTTCGCGAGCGCCGCGGCCTCCATGGGGATGAAGACCTGGCGCCGGGGGAAGAAGGCCACGGGAAGGAGCATGAAGGCCACGCCGTCCCACCAGGACGGGTGGTTGGCGAGGACGATGAGCGGCCTTCCCTCCGGGTCCTGCGGCATGCCCCAGGGGGGCACCCGCAGCGCGCCCATATGGCGCCGGAAGAAGCGCGAGAAGACGAGATGGAAGAAGCCGAAGAGCCGCGCATCGCGGAGCGCGAGGGGCGACGGCTCCGGCATGGGCTACTCGGCGGCCTGGGGGAGCAGCGCGTCGCGCGTGCCGGCGAGGCGCGCGGCGTCGCTCATGCCGCGGCCGCCCATGTCCTGGTCCATGGCATCGGCGGCGATCCAGCCGGACATCATCACCATCGGCATCCCCGGGCCGGGATGCGCGGCGCCGCCCGCGAGATAGAGGCCCTTCACCGCCCTGGAGCGGTTGCCGGGCTTGAAGGCGCCGGTCCAGGCGCCGTGGGAGGCGAGGCCGTAGATGGCGCCGTCGAGCACCTTGTAGCGGTCGTGGATGTCCTGCGGGGTGAGCGCCCGCTCCACCACGATGCGCTCGTCGATGTCCTCCATCCCCGCCGTGCGCTTCAGCTTGTCGAGGATGGTCTGGCGATAGGCCGGGAGCATCTTCGACCAGTCCTGCCCGGGGCGGAGATGCGGCGTGTGGACGAGGACATAGAGGGCCTCGCCGCCATCCGGCGCCACCGTCGGATCCGTGGCGGAGGGCGCCGCGAGATAGGCCGTGGGGTCGGGGGCGGGCACGCCCTTCTTGTAGATGGCGTCGAACTCCTCCTCCGCGTCGCGGGAGAAGACGAAGTCGTGATGGGCGAGGTGGTCGTAGCGGCGGTTGAGGCCGAGATAGAGCACGACGCCGGAGCAGGCGGGCTCGAAGCCCTTCTTCTCATACTTGCGGCCCGTCTTGCCGCCGACCAGCTCCTTATAGGTGCGGATGGCATCCATGTTGGAGATCACGGCATCGAAGGGAATGGTCTCCCCCTTCGCCACCACGCCGGCGACGCGGGTGCCGTTGTCGCGCAGGTCGAGGCCGGTGACCTCCGTGTTCGGGCGCAGATCGGCGCCGAGGGATTGCGCCAGCTTCGCCAGCCCCTCCGCCACCGCGCGCGTGCCGCCCACGGGATACCAGATGCCCTCGCTCGCCTGCATGTCGCCGATGCTGCACAGCACAGCGGGAGCGAGATAGGGCGAGGAGCCGACATACTGGCAGTAATGGTCCAGCATCTGCGCCAGCCGCGCATCCGGCACATGGCCGCGGATGACCTTGGCGACGCGCTTGCCCATGCCGAGGGCCATCACGTCCTTCAGCGTGTCGGCGCGCATATTGGCGCGGAAGTCCATCGTGTCGCCGATGCCCTCCACGGACTTCCAGAAGAAGAAGCCCTCGGAGATGCGGTGCAGGTTCTCCGACATCCTCTGGAATTCGCGGTAGCCCTGGCCGTTGCCGGGGGCGAACTCCTCCATGTCGCGCGCCATGGCCTCGACATTCTCGCGCAGGTCGATCCGCGTGCCGTCGTCGAAGAAGCAACGCCATTGCGGGTCCAGCCGGATCAGCGGCAGGTCGCGCGCCTGCTCGCGCCCGGCCTCCGCGAAGATGCGGCGGAGGACGCGGGGCACGGTGAGGATGGTGGGGCCCATGTCGAAGCGGAAGGTTCCGCCGTTGCGGCCCCCGGCCTCATGCGGCGCGTCCAGATGCAGCACGGCGGCCTTGCCGCCGAGCCACTCGTTCTTGTCGAACAGCGTGACCTCATGGCCGCGCGCCTGGGCGACGCAGGCCGCCGCCAGGCCACCGAGACCACCGCCGATGATGGCAACCTTCGCCATGCTCAGATCCTCGTCGAAACAGGCGCGCGGCCGAGGTCGCGCAGCAGCAGGTTGGCGCTGATGCGCGCCCCCTCATAGATCACGGGCAGGCCGGAACCGGGATGGGTGCCGCCACCCACGAGATACAGGCCCTGGGTGTCGCCGAAGCGGTTGCCGGGGCGGAACATCAGCATCTGCCGCAGGTCATGCGCCAGGTTGAAGGTGGCGCCGTAGCCCACGGCGTAGTCGTCGCGCCAGTCGCGCGGGGTGACCACCTTCTCGAAGCGGATCCGGGATTCGATGTCGGGCACGCCGAGGGTGCGGAGCCGGTCGAGGGCGACCTTGCGGTAGCGCGCGGTGTCCGCCTCGCTCCACTCATGGCCATGCGTCAGGTTCGGCACGGGCACCAGCAGATACAGGCTGGAATGCCCCGGCGGCGCCATGGTCGCGTCCGTCGCCACGGGGTTGTGGAGATAGAGGGAAGGCGTGTCGGGCACCGTGCCCTGCTCGATCTCGCGGATGTTCCGTTGATAGTCCTGGGAGAGCAGGATGCTGTGATGCGCGAGGTCGGGGAAGGTGCCCTCCACGCCGAGATAGAGCATGAAGGTGGAGCAGGAATAGCGCGCCTGGCCGATCTTGCGGTCGGACCATTTGCGCCGGATGGCGTCGGGCACCAGCCGTGGCATGGCATGCGCGAAGTCGGCATTCATCACCACCGCATCGGCCGCGATATGCCGGCCGCCGGCATCCACGCCCGTCGCCCTGTTGCCCTCGAAGGTCACGCGGTCCACCGGCGTCTCGAAGCGGAACTCCACGCCGAGATCCGCCGCCACGCGCGCCATGGCCGCCGCCACGCTGCCGCAGCCGCCGCGCGGGTGGAACACGCCATGCTCGTATTCGAGGAAGGAGAGGATGGTGAAGAGGCTGGGGCAGCGGAACGGGCTCATCCCCAGGTATTTCGTCTGGAAGGAGAAGGCGAGCCGCGTGCGCGGATCCCGGAAGTGGCGGCGCAGGTCGGCATCCACCGAGCGGCCGGGCTTCAACAGGGGCAGGGCGCGGAGCATGTCCGCCCCCATCACGTCGGCCGTCCGGGTGAAGGCGCGTTCCAGCACCGGGCGGAAGGCGGCCAGCTTGCGGCGGTTCTCCTCCATGAAGGGGCGGACGCCGGCCGCGTCGCGCGGGGCGATCCTCGCGACCTCCGCCTCCATCCGCGCGAGGTCCGGCGTGGCATCCAGGGTGACGTGGCCGGCCGCGTCCTCGAAGACCAGGCGGTATTGCGGGTCGAGCCGGATCAGCTCCACCTCCTCCTCCAGCCGGGCGCCGCATTCGGCGAAGACCTCGGCGAGGATGCGGGGATAGAGGAAGAAGGTGGGTCCGAGGTCGAAGCGGTAGCTACCCCCCTGCCCTTCCGGCGCCTCGATGGTGCGGCTGCGGCCGCCGACGACCTGGTCCTTCTCCAGCACCGTCACCCGAAGCCCGCGCGCGGCGAGAAGCATGGCGGAGGCGAGCCCGCCGGGGCCGGCCCCGATAACGACGGCATGCGGCCGTTCGGGACGAAGGGCGGGGCGGCTCAGGGCGTTCACTCGGACTCCGGCGCTCAGTGGGGATGAGCATGTTTGCCCGGATGACAAAGGCGCAAGGTGCCCCATGCGTTGCATCCGGCGGTTTGCGCGCGCGTGATTCGCCCTGTGGCCTTCAGGCCGATGCCAGGGCCTCGGCCAGCCTCGCGGAGGCGCGGGGCAGGAGCCGGCGGAGATAGAAGCCCGCCTCCCCGGCGAGGCCTGGATCGGCCGCGGCGGCGCGTGCGAGCCAGGCGCCCCCGAGGATCCAGCCGGCCGCGTCGAGGAAGGGTGCGGCGGCAGCGCCGGCGACCTCGGGCGTTGCCGCGGCGAGGTGCCGGGCGGCTTCCGCCAGGGCTTCGGCGGGCGCTCTGAGGGCGGGGTCCGCCGCGCCCGCCTCCCGGGCCAGGGCCAGGAAGGCCGGGAGGTCCCGGGGCAGCTTCCGGGCCACGAGGTCCAGCGCCTGGATGCCGTTGGTGCCCTCGTAGATCGGGGCGATGCGGGCGTCGCGCCAGATCTGGGCCGCGCCCGTCTCCTCCACATAACCGGCGCCGCCATGCACCTGGATGCCGAGGCTGGCCACCTCCACCCCGCGTTCGGTGCACCAGGCCTTCACGATGGGGGTGAGAAGGGCGAGGCGGGTGCCTGCCTCCCCTTCCCCCTCCAGCCGGGCGCGGTCGAGCGAGACGGCGCAGTCCAGCGCGATCAGCCGCGCCGCGAGGGTGACGGCCCGCATCTCGGCCAGCATCCGGGCGACATCCGGGTATTCGGCGATGGGGCGGCCGCCCTGGGCGCGGCTGGCCGCATAGGCCTCCGCCAGCTGGGTGGCGCGGGCGCATTGCCCGACCCCCTCCACCCCCACGGCGAGCCGCGCGGCGTTCATCATGGCGAACATGGCCGCCAGGCCGCGATGGGGCTCCCCCACCAGCTCCGCCTCGGCCTCCTCGAACAGCATGGTGCAGGTGGGCGAGGCGTGAATGCCCGGCTTGTGCTCGATGCCGCCGCAGCGCAGCGCGTTGCGACGGCCATCGGGCAGGATCTTCGGGCAGGCGAAGAGCGAAATGCCACGCGAGCCCGGCGGCGCGTCCGGCAGGCGGGCGAGGACGAGGTGGAGGGTGTTCTCCGCGATGTCGTTCTCGCCCCAGGTGATGAAGATCTTCTGCCCGGAGAGGCGGAACCCGCCCGCCCCGTCCGGCACCGCCCGGCTGCGGATGGCCGAGAGGTCGCTGCCCGCCTGGGGCTCGGTAAGGCACATGGTGCCGTTCCAGGCAGCCGAGACGAGGGGCGGCAGGAAGCGCGCGGCCTGCTCGGGGCTCGCGTGATGGGCGAGCAGCTCGATGGCGCCCGCCGACAGCATGGGCATGAGGGCGAAGGCCATGTCGGCGGAGGAGGCGAGTTCGAAGACCGCGGCCCAGAGGGCGTGCGGGAGGTTCTGCCCGCCATGCTCGGCCGGGGCGGCCAGCCCCTGCCAGCCGGCCTCCTGCCATTCCTTCAGCAGGGGGCCGTAATGGGCGGGGGTCCGGACGCGGCCGTTCTCCAGCACGCAGCCCTCACGGTCGGCCTGCCCGCGGCCGGGGGCGATCCGCTCCTCGGCGAAGCGGGCCGCTTCCTCGAGGATGGCGGCGATGTCCTCCTCGGCCAGCGGCGTGCCCAGGCGCTCGGACAGGGCGGGCAGCCCGTGCAGCCGGTTGAGGGCGAAGGCGAGCGAGGCGGCGGTCATGCCGCGACATCCTGGCCCTGCGCGTCCCCGGCTGCCCAGCCCGGCAGGGCCGCCATGCGGGCCGGGTCCCGGAAGGCGGCGGCAACGGCCTGGCCGAGCACGGGGCCGAACTTGAAGCCATGGCCGGAGAAGCCGCTCATCACCACGCAGCACTCCGAAAGGGGCTCGACCACGAAGCGCTCCCGCGGCTCCACGTCGTAATAGCAGGCCCGGGCCTCCACCACGCGGTAGTCGGCGGCGTCGCGCAGGCGCGGCATGGCCAGGGCGAGGATGGCGTCGCGCTCCTCCGCGCTCGCCTCGCGCGGATCGTCCGGGCTGCCGGCGCAGGAGAAGCGATGGTCGCCGATCTTCAGCCCGGTGCCGGTGACGGGGGGCACGGCGTAGAAGCCGCCGGATTCCGAAAGGTCGAGCACCATGGGGGCGCTCGCCCAGGCCTCCCGGTGCTGCGGCGGGGGTTCGAGATAGACGACGATCTGGCGGGAGGGGGTGACGCGCGGCGCGAGGGCCGGGAGCAGGCGCGGCGCCCAGGGCCCGGCGGCGACGACGAGCTGGTCGCCCTCCAGCACGCGGCCGTCGGAAAGGGTGAGGCGGCCGCGCGCCGCATCGACGGAGGTGGCACGGGCCTGATGGAAGGCCACCCCGCGCGATTGCAGGTGCCGGAACAGGGCGGCGACGATGGGGCGGGCCAGCAGCACGCCGCCACGCGGGGCGAGGAAGCCGTCCGACAGTCCATCCGGGCGCAGCCAGGGAAACAGGGCGGCCAGGCGGGCCGGAGGCAGGTCCTGGACCTCATGCGAATCGGCCCGGAGGTTGCGGCGGCTGGCCGCGAGCCAATCGGCTTCCGAGGCGCCGCCATCGGCCAGGGCCAGCACCCCGGTCTCGACATAGGGGCGCTCGCCGATCGCCTCGAACAGCGCCTCCCAGGCGGCATAGGCCTCCTCGACCATCCGCATGTAGCCGGTGGCGGCGCCATAGGCGTGGCGGATCAGCCGGTGGTCGTCCACCGAGGAGCCGCGCGGATTGGGGATGGGGTCCTGCTCGATCACCGTGACACGGTGGCCGGCGGCATCCAGCGCCCAGGCGGCGGAAAGGCCCATGATCCCGGCCCCGAGGACGAGCGCGTCTCCCATGCCGCGCATCCTGCGCCAGGGCGGCGCGCGGTGGAACCCGGCCGAGCCGGGTTCCCCGACCGGTTCAGGCGCGCGGCCGCTTCTTCGCCGGCGCGGCGGCGCTGCCGCCGGCTGCCGCGGTCCGGCGCGCCGGCGCCTTCCGCTCCTTCGCCTTGGAGGGCGTGGCGCGCTTGGCCGGGGCCGGCTTGCGGGGCGCCTTCTCCGGTGTCTTGCGGGGGGCTGCGGGCTTGCGCGCCTTCGTCGCCCCGCCCGATGCGGCCTTGCCCGCGCCCCCGGCCTTGGGGGCAGCGGTCCGACGGGCCGGGGCCGCCTTGCGGGCGCCCGCCGTCTTTCGGGCCACATCCGCGGGCTGGGGGGAGAACTGCCGGCCCTTCGCCGTGTCGCGGCGCTTCGCGGCCGTGGTGCGGGCATATTCCTCGTCGCTCAGGGCCTCCCGCGCCTTGCGGGGCAGGTAACGCTCCCCCGTTTCCGCGCTCTTGCGGCCGGATTTCGTGCCCCACTCCTCCTCGGTCCATTGGGTCAGGTGATTGGACGCGCTCTTGCCGCCCTCATAGCCGCCACCGGCCTTCTTATAGGCCTGCACCGCGAGCTGCGCCTTGCGGGCGGACCATTCCCCGGCATCGCCACCCTTGCTGCCGCGCTGGATGCGCGCCTTCACGCGGTTCCAGAGCTTCGGGTCGGTCCTGGTCGCCCTACCGGTCGCCATGCTGGGTTCCTCGCTGATTGCCGGGCGAACGCGGCGGGATTCGGCAAGGTTGCGGAGCCGGTCAGGGCACCGGTCGGAGAACCACGCGGCCGGTGATGGTCTCGCCGGGCGCGAGGTGGCGCATGGCGCCCAGGGGCGAGAGATCCGGGCGGTTGACCGCATCGGGGACATGGCTCACCGGCTCGGCGCAGAGGATGCCGGCGCCATGCGGGGCGAAGACCTGGATGTTGCGCGACCACGCCTCCTCCCCCCGCAGGAGGAAGCCCGCCTCCCCCAGCACCAGCCGGGCCTGGCCGTCCCAGCCGGTGAAATGGGTGTCCAGCCCCGCGAAGGCCTCCTCGCCGCCCTCGATCCCTGGCGAAGGGACGGACTCCACCGGCAGGTTGCGCTCGTCGCGCGTCAGCAGCCCCGTCGCATGGAAGGCGAGCCGCGTACCCGGCGGGCGGACGAAGAACGGGTGCCAGCCCGTGCCGAAGGGCGTGCCGTCAGCCCCGGTATTCGTGACGGAGAGGGTCAGCGCGAAGTCCTGCCCCAGCGCCACCTCCATGCGGGCGGCGTAGCGATAGGGGCCCTCCGCGATGGCCTGGGTCAGCACGGCCCGATCCGGCGCCGTGCCCTCGACGGCCCAGGCGTGCTCCCGCGAGAGGCCGTGCAGCGCGGTGCGCTCGACGACCCGGTTGCAGGCGAAGTGATGGACGCCGCCGGGATGCGGCAGCCGCCCCTCATCCAGCCGGTTGGTCCAGGGCAGCATGACGAAGGCGCCGGCCCAGCTGTCATTGGGGTCGGCGCCGTCCGGCAGCGGGACGAGCACGTCCCGCCCGGCATGGGTGAGCCTGGCGAGGGCGCCGCCCCGCGCGGGGAGCAGCGCGGCACGCCAGGCGCCGCCCGCGATGTCGATCACGGCCGGTTCAGTCCAGCGAGAAGGCGTCCTTCGGGGAGGGCTTTTCGCGCGTGTAGTCCATCGCCGTGTAGCCGCCGCCCTGGTAGCGCTCCGTGACGGGGTCGCCCGAGAGCTTGCCGCCGACCTTGTCCCGGAAGTCCTCGGCCGTGTCCTGCGGCTCCCAGCCGATGCGGTCCCGGTGGTCCTGGCCCCAATAGGTAGCGGGGTTCTTCGAGGCACCCCAGACCACGGCATGGCCGATGCGCGACGCCGCCAGGAACCTTTCCATCAGCCGGGCGAGATCGGCATAGGAGAGCCAGGTGGAGAGCATCCGGGCATCCACCGGCTCGGGGAAGGAGGAGCCGATGCGGAGGTTCAGGTTCTCCACCCCGTGCTTGTCCCAGTACATCCGGCCCATCAGCTCGCCATAGGCCTTGGAGAGCCCATAGAAGCTGTCCGGGCGGAAGGCGCAATCCGCATCCAGCCGTTCCGCATCGCCCGAGGGGCGCTCGTGGAAGCCGATGGCGTGGTTGCTGCTGGCGAAGAGCACCCGCGCCTTCTCGCGCCGGGCGGCCTCATAGATATGGTAGAGGCCGCGGATATTCGGGCCGAGCACGACCTCGAACGGGTGCTCCGTGCTGATGCCGCCGAAATGCAGGATGGCCTGGCAGCCCTCCGCGAGGCGAAGGATGGTCGGGCCGTCATTCAGGTCGGCCTTGGTGAAGGCCGCGCCATCCGGCACCGCATCGGGGAAGGGCGCGATATCGGTCAGCCGCAGCTTGTAACCGGCCGAGGCCAGGGCGGGCGCGAGGGCGCGGCCGAGATTGCCGGACGCCCCGGTCAGCAGGACGGGGCGGGTCTTGTCGGTCATACGATCCTCAGCGGAAGACGGATGGGAGCCAGAGGGAGACCCAGGGAATATAGGTCACGATCATTAAGACGATACAGCTGGCGATATAGAACGGCGCGCTGGTCCTCGTCGCCTCCCACATCGAGACCTTGCCCACCGCACAGGCCACGAAGAGCAGCGGGCCGACCGGCGGGGTGATCAGGCCGATGCCGAGGTTGAGGATGAGCACGATCCCGAACTGGACCGGATCCATCCCCGCCGCGACGGCGACGGGCAGGAAGACCGGCGTGCCGATCATGATCAGCGGCGCCATGTCCATGAAGGTGCCGAGCAGGAGCAGGAAGATGTTGATCAGCAGCAGCATCATCAGCGGGTCCGAGGTGATGCTCTGCATGAGGCCGACGGCCATGGCCGGGACCTGCATCAGCGCCATCAGCCAGCCGAAGGCCGAGGCCGTGCCGATGATCAGCAACACCATGCCCGTGGTGCGGCAGGCGCCGAGCACGGCTTCGCGGAAGGCCTCCAGCGTGAGGGAGCGGTAGACGAGGCCGATCACCAGCAGCGCGTAGATCACGGCGACGCAGGCGCTTTCCGTCGCGGTGAAGATGCCGGAGCGCACGCCGGCGAAGATGATGACGATCAGCATCAGCCCGGGGATGGCGCCGAAGAGGAGGCGCAGCAAGACCAGCCAGCCCGGGAAGGTCTCCCGCGGATAGCCGCGCCGCACGGCGACCAGCCAGGCGGCGAACATGATGGCGACCATCAGCAGCGCGCCGGGGACGAGGCCGGCGGTGAACAGGTCCGCCACCGAGATCGCCCCGCCGGCGGCGATGACATAGAGGATCATGTTGTGGCTGGGCGGGATCAGCAGGTCGATCAGCGCCGCGTTGGCGGTGACGTTCACCGCATAGTCCGGCGCATAGCCGCGCGCCCGCATCTGCGGGATCATCACGCCGCCCACGGCCGAGGCATCGGCCACCGCCGAGCCCGACACGCCGCCGAACAGCGTGGCCGCGACGACGTTCACCTGCCCCAGCCCGCCGCGCAGATGCCCGACCATGGCGGAGGCAAGGGCCACCAGCCGGTCCGCGATCTGCCCGCGCATCATCAGGTCGCCGGCGAAGATGAAGAAGGGGATCGCCAGCATGGAGAAGATGTTCATGCCGGAGGCGATCTGCTGGAACACCACCACCGCGGGCAGGTCCATCCAGAGCACGGTGACGAAGGCGGCGATGCCGAGCGCGAACGCGACCGGCGTGCCGATCAGCAGCAGCAGCGTGAAGCTGCCGAGCAGGACGGCGATGTCCATGGAGGAACCTCGGACGCGCTCAGGCGTCGGTCAGGATGGGATGGGGGTGCGTGTCGGCGGGGGCGAGATGACCGGCCGCATGGGCCAGGAGCCGCTCGATCCCGAACAGGGTGATGAGCACGCCGCCGAGGGTCAGGGGCATGTATTCCACGGCACCGTTGAGCCCGAGCGTGGGCAGGGTGGTGTCCGCCACCTCCAGCGCCAGCTCGCCGGTGAACCAGGCCATGCCGATGCCGAAGGCGGTGATGCAGAGGTCGGAGATGACGTCGAAGAGACGGCCGATGGGCTTGGGGAGCACGGCCTTCAGCGTGTCGAACCCCATATGGAAGCCCTCCCGCACGCCCACCGCGGCGGCACCCATGATGGTCCAGGCCATCAGCAGCATCGCCGCCGATTCCGCCCAGGCCGGGGTGTCGTTGAGGACGAAGCGGCCGAACACGGCATAGGCCACCACCCCCGTCATCGCGAGCAGGGCGAAGCCCGCGATGAACAGGGTGACGCGGCAGATGGCGTCGAGCGCGGCCGACAGGCCGCGCTGCGCTCGTTGCACCATGTCAGGTGGTTTCCCGGATGCGGGAGACGATGCCCTTCATCCGGGCATCCCGCACGAACTGGTCGTAGACCGGGCCCATGTTCCGCTCGAACGGCGCCTTGTCCAGCGTGTTGATCTGTGAACCGGCGGCGATGACGGCGGCCTTGGCCTCGTTGCTGCGGGCCTGCCAGAGGCGGCGCATCTCGGGCACGCTGTCCTTGGCCGCCTGGCGCAGCACGTCCTGCGTCTCCTTCGGCAGGCGGTCATAGGAACGCTTGGCCATGACCAGCATCTCCGGCGCCATCGAATGCTCGGAGACGGAGTAGAACTTCGCCACCTCGAAATGCCGGAAGGACTGGTAGGAGGGGTAGTTGTTCTCCGCGCCGTCCACCACGCCGGTCTGCAGGGCGGAGTAGATCTCACCGGTCGGCAGCGGGGTGGCGTTGGCACCGAAGGCCCGCATCATCGAGACCCACATGTCCGAGGGCTGGACGCGGATCTTGAGGCCGCGCAGGTCGCCCGGCTCGTTGATCGCCTTGCTGCGGGTGTAGAAGCTGCGCGCGCCGCTGTCGTAATAGGCCAGCGGGATGAGGTTGTGCCGCGGCAGGCCCGAGGCGATGTCGTCGCCGATCGCGCCGTCCAGCACGCGGTGCATGTGCTCCTCGCTGCGGAACAGGAAGGGCAGGCCGGGGATCACCGTCTCGGGCACCAGGCTGTTCAGGCTGGCCGAGTTCACGCGGTTCAGGTCGATGACGCCGAAGCGGGTCTGCTCCAGCGTGTCCTTCTCCTCGCCGAGCTGGCGGGAGCCGAAGACCTGGATGCGGATGCGGCCGCCGGTCTTCTCCTCGATCTGCCGGCTCATGAACTTCACAGCTTCCACGGTGGGATAGCCGTCGGGATGCACGTCGGCCGAGCGCAGGGTGACGGTCTGCGCCTTCGCCGGATGGGCGATGAAGGGGGCCGCGAGCGCGCCGAGCAGCACCGCCCGGCGTGGGGCATGGATGGTCATGGACTCTCTCCCGTGTTCAGGGTTTTCCCTGATCGGGGGCTCCGTTGCCGTTTGCCCCCAACTTGTCCGACAAGTTGCTTCGGCGGCCGAGGCGCTGTCAACGGCGCACACGTTGCAGCCGCTTCATGGAGGCCGCATCCTCCGCTGAATGAGGACGATCGACCAGGCCGCCCAGGCACTCGCCCAGGGCAGCACCACATCCGCGCAACTGGTGGAGGAGGCGCTGGCACGCATCGCCGACCCGGGTGGGGAGGGTTCGCGCGCCTTCGTGGCGGTGCAGGCGGAGGCCGCCCGCGCGGCCGCGGGCGCCATGGACGCGCTGCGCGGCGTGGGCCGGGCACCCAGCCCCTATGCCGGCATTCCGATCAGCATCAAGGACCTGTTCGACCAGGCCGGGGTGGTGACCGCCGCCGGCTCCGTCGCCCGCCGCGACGAAGCCCCCGCCCAGGCCACCGCCCCCGCCATCGCGCGGCTCGAACGGGCGGGCTTCGTCGTGCTCGGGCGCACGAACATGGTGGAATTCGCCTTCTCCGGCACGGGGCTGAACCCGCATTACGGCACCCCCCGCTCCCCCTATGATCGCGCCACCGGGCATGCGCCGGGCGGCTCCTCCTCGGGTGCGGCGGTGGCCGTGGCGGACGGGATGGGGTTCGGCGCGATCGGCTCCGACACCGGCGGCTCCTGCCGGGTGCCCGCGGCGCTCTGCGGGATCACAGGCTTCAAGCCCACCGCGCGCCGCGTGCCCCTCACCGGGGCCTTCCCCCTCTCGACCTCGCTCGACAGCATCGGGCCGCTGGCGCCCAGCGTCGCCTGCTGCGCCGTGCTGGACGCGGCGATGGCGGGGGCGGAAGACCTTGCCCCGCCCGCCGCCATGCCGCTGGAGGGGCTGCGCCTCGGCCTGCCGAGCGCGACCTATCTGTTCGACGGCCTTTCGCCCCCCGTGATCGCCACCTTCGGACTGGCGCTGCGGCGGCTGGAGGCCGCGGGCGCCAGGCTGATCGACGTGGAATTGCCGGAGCTAGCCGAAATCCCGGCCGCCAATGCCACAGGCGGCTTCGCCGCGGCGGAATCCTGGGCGCTGCACCAGGCGCTGATCGGCCGCGCCCGGGACCTCTACGACCCGCTCATCCTCGCCCGGATCGAGCGGGGGGCCACGATGACGGCGGCGGAGCTGATCACGCTGATGGCGGAGCGGCAGCGGATCATCGCCGCCATCGCCCCGCGCACCGCGCCCTTCGATGCCCTGATCGCCCCCACCTGCGCCCTGACCCCGCCCGCCCTGGCGGAGCTGGAGCGGCCCGAGGACTTCAACCGCATCAACATGCTGCTGCTGCGCAACACGGCGGTCGCCAACTTCCTGGACCGCTGCTCCATCAGCCTGCCCTGCCACGCGGCCGGTGAGGCGCCGGTAGGGCTGATGCTGACCGGCGAGCACGGGGGCGACACGCGGCTCCTGGCCGTCGCGCGGGCGGTGGAGGCGGCGCTCCAGGCGGCGTGACGCGGTCCCCGGACATGCAAACGGCCCGGCCCCCTTTCGGGAGCCGGGCCGTCCGGTGCCCTGGGGCCCTTCAGCGCCCCGTCATGATCCGGCCGACGAGTTCCTTCACCGTCGGGATGAACCCGTTGGAATAGAAGGGGTCCTGGCCGAAGCGGAAGGCGTTGTGCCCGGCGAACATGAGGTTCCGGTCGGGGTCGCCGCCATGGCCGATCTCCTGCAGGGTCTTCTGGATGCAGAAGCTGCGCGGATCGGCCTTCTTGCCGTTGGAATGGTCGTCCGTGTGCTGCGCCCAGTTGGAGAAGCGGCACTGGGAAAGGCAGCCCATGCAGGCCACCTGGTCGGCCAGGATCTGGCGGCTCGCCTCGGGCGTCTCGAAGACCAGGGTCTCGTCCGGGGTGCGCAGCGCCTCGGTATAGCCCGCCGCCTCCCAGCGCCGCACCCGCTCCAGGTCGCCCGGCACGAGATAGACCGGACGCTTGCGCGGGCCGACGCCATACATGGCCGAATGCTCGCCCATCGGCTCGGCCGTGTAGGCCACCTGGCGGGCGCTGCGATCCTCCAGCTCACGCAGGAAGCTGTTGCGCACGGCGCTGCTGTAGAAGCCCGTGGGGGAGAAGTTCTGCAGCGACACGTCGCCGGGCTTCAGCGTGAGCAGCCTCTGCTTCCAGGCATCCGGAATCGGGCTCTCGCGCGTCACCAGCGGGCGGGTGCCGAACTGGAAGGCGATGGGGCCGAGCTCGGGATTGTCGATCCAATCCTCCCACTCCTCCAGCCACCACACGCCGCCGGCCATGATGATGGGAACCTCGCCCAGGCCGAATTCGCGCATTTGCTGACGCAGCTTCAGCACGCGGTCATAGGGGGCTTCGGGCCGGCGTGGGTCTTCGGAGTTGGACAGGCCGTTATGGCCGCCCGCGAGCCAGGGATCCTCGTAGACCACGCCGCCCAGCCACTCGCTGGCCTTGGAATAGGCGCGCTTCCAGAGCGCGTTGAAGGCGCGGGCGGAGGAGACGATGGGGTAGATGTGAACGCGGTATTCCCGCGCGATATCGGCCAGGCGATAGGGCATGCCGGCGCCGCAGGTGATGCCGTGGATCAGGCCCTTGGCCCCCTCCAGCATGCCGCGCGCCACGCGTTCCGCCCCGCCCATCTCCCACAGGATGTTGGCGTGGACGCGGCCCTGGCCGTTGGAACGCTCATGGGCTTCGCGCGCCTGGGCGATCCCGCCGGCGATCCCGTAGGCGACCAGCTCCTCGTGCCGCTCGCGCCGGGTCTTGCCGTGGTATTCCTGGGGAATGATGCGCCCCTGGGCGTCGTAGCTATCCGCGTTCACGGCGGAGAAGGTGCCGACACCACCCTCGGCGGCCCATTGGCCGCAGGAGGCGCCGTTGGAAGCGGAGACGCCCTTGCCACCCTCGACGAGGGGGAGGACCTCGGCGCCGCCCATTCGGATGGTGTTGATCGCCTTCAAGGCCGGGTTCTTCCCTGGAAACTGGGGGCGGTCGGAGGACCGCCGCGCGGGCCGCATATGGCCCGGGCCCGGGGAATAGAACAGCCCCCGGGCCCGGTGTTACGCTGATTTTGCAACGCCGCGGCGAGCCGCGGCGCCGTTTCACTCAGTCGTTGAAGCGCCGGGGACGGTCGCCGCCCCGGTCCCCGCCGCGGCGGGGACGGTCGCTGCGCTCGCGGCGCTCGCCCTCGCCTTCCTCACCTTCCGGGCGGGGGCGCTTGGCGCCCACCTGGTCGGTGATGTCGGCGCCGGTCGCCTGGTCCACCACGCGCATGGAGAGCTTCACCTTGCCGCGGTCGTCGAAGCCGATGACCTTGACCTTCACCTTGTCGCCTACGGAGACGACGTCGGAGGTCTTGGACACGCGCTCCTGGCCCAGCTCGGAGATGTGGACCAGCCCGTCCTTGGCGCCGAGGAAGTTCACGAAGGCGCCGAAATCGGCGACCTTCACGACGGTGCCGTTGTAGATCGCGCCCACCTCGGCCTCGGCGGTGATGCCGCGGATGCGGTCGATCGCGGCCTGGGTCGCCTCGGTGCTGCTCGACGCGATCTTGATCGTGCCGTCATCCTCGATGTCGATCTTCGTGCCGGTCTGCTCGACGATCTCGCGGATCACCTTGCCGCCCGTGCCGATCACTTCGCGGATCTTGTCCTTGGGGACCTGGATCACGGTGATGCGCGGGGCGGTGGCGGCCACCTCGTTGCGCGAGCCGGACAGGCCCTTCGCCATCTCGCCCAGGATGTGGACGCGGCCGTCCTTGGCCTGGGCCAGGGCGGTCTTCATGATGTCGAAGGTGATGGACGTGATCTTGATGTCCATCTGCAGGGCGGTGATGCCCTGCTCCGTGCCGGCCACCTTGAAGTCCATGTCGCCGAGGTGGTCCTCGTCGCCCAGGATGTCGGAGAGGACGGCGAAGCCCTTCTCCTCCTTGATAAGGCCCATGGCGATGCCGGCCACGGGGCGCTTCAGGGGCACGCCCGCATCCATCAGCGACAGGGAGGTGCCGCAGACGGTCGCCATCGAGGAGGAGCCGTTGGACTCCGTGATCTCCGACACGACGCGGATCGTGTAGGGGAACTTCTCCTTCTCCGGCAGCAGCGGGTGCACGGCGCGCCAGGCGAGCTTGCCGTGCCCGACCTCGCGGCGGCCCGGGGAGCCCATGCGGCCCGTCTCACCCACCGAGTAGGGGGGGAAGTTGTAGTGCAGCATGAAGTCCTCGCGGTACTCGCCCGCGAGGGCGTCGATGATCTGCTCGTCCTGGCCGGTGCCTAGGGTGGCCACGCAGAGGGCCTGGGTCTCGCCACGGGTGAAGAGGGCGGAGCCGTGGCTGCGCGGCAGGATGCCGACCTCGGCCACGATCGGGCGCACGGTCTTGGTATCGCGGCCGTCGATGCGGATGCCGGTGTCGAGGATGGTGTTGCGGACCACGTCCGCCTCCAGCTCCTTCATCATCCCCTTGGCGGCGGCGACGTCGAGGCCCTCGGCCTCGAGCTTCTCGGCGAGGGCCTTCTTCACCGCGCCGACCTTGGCGTAGCGGGCCTGCTTCACCGTCTCCTTATAGGCCTCGGCCATGTCGGCGCGGCCCAGCTCGGAAATGCGGGCCTTCAGCGCCTTCTCGGCGTCCGAGACTTCGGTCAGGGCCCAGGGCTCCTTCGCGGCGCGCTCAGCCAGCTCGATGATGCCCTGGATGACCGGCTGGAACGCCTTGTGGCCGAACTCCACGGCGCCGAGCATGATCTCCTCGGACAGCTCCTTCGCCTCGGACTCGACCATCAGCACGCCTTCGGCGGTGCCGGCGACGACGAGCTCGAGCTCGCTCGTCTTGGTCTGCTCCAGCGTCGGGTTCAGGATGTACTCGCCGGCGGCATAGCCCACGCGGGCGGCGGCGATCGGGCCGAAGAAGGGGATGCCCGAAAGGGTCAGGGCGGCGGAGCAGCCGACCATGGCCACGATGTCCGGGCTGTTCTCCATGTCATGGGAGAGCACGGTCGCGACGACCTGCACCTCGTTCCGGAAGCCCTCGGGGAAGAGGGGGCGGATCGGGCGGTCGATCAGGCGGGAGGTGAGGGTCTCGAACTCGGAGGGGCGCCCCTCGCGCTTGAAGAAGCCGCCCGGGATCTTGCCCGCGGCGAAGGCCTTCTCCTGGTAGTTCACGGTCAGCGGGAAGAAGTCCTGGCCCGGCTTCACGGAGCGGGACCCGACCGCGGTGCAGAGGACAATGGTGTCGCCCAGGCGGGCCATCACGGCGCCGTCGGCCTGGCGAGCGATCTTGCCGGTCTCGAGCGTGAGGGTCTTGCCCCCCCAGTCGATGTCCTTGCGGTAGTAGCTGTCGAACATGCGTGCGTCCTGTCGGCCCCGGCAGGCCGGATTGCCGGCGGGGCGGTGGTGCGACACACGGATGGGATGAAGGGTCTCTGCGCCACCCCGCCCCACTGTATCCGGGCGAGGCATGCCCGGCGTCTCGGGCGGCATGGGGTCCGCCCGCGAGCATCGCGAGACGGGGTTCCATGTGGCCGGAAACGCCGCGGCGCGGCCGTTCCTGTCAGCCCACCGCATGCGCGGAGGGCGGGCGGAACCTCTCGGCTTCGCCCGGCGGGCGGCTATATGACCGTTTCGGGCCGCAAAGGCCAGGGAAAACGCCGCCACCCCCTCCCCGCCACCGCCCCCGGTTGCAATCGCCACGCCGGCTTCCCACATCCGTATGGCCAGTGCTGGCCCAGACCGTCCGCCGATCCGATAGGACGCCGGGCCGCCAGTTGCCGGTTCCCCGCCTCCGCCATGGCCACCGTGCCGGGCAAGGGGCAACCTTCTGCCGAAAGATATGCGATCGATGCCGACCGGAACCGTGAAGTGGTTCAATGCGACCAAGGGCTATGGCTTCATCCAGCCGGATGATGGCTCCAAGGACGTGTTCGTCCACATCTCGGATGTCACCCGTGCGGGCCTGCGCGGCCTGAACGAGGGCGACAAGCTCTCCTTCGAAGTCCAGAAGGACCCGAAGGGCAAGATGTCCGCTTCCAACCTCCAGATGGGCTGAGGCCCGAGGGGCGGTGGAGAGGCGCTCCCGCGCTCTCCCTGCCCCCTGACGAGGTTCAGAACGGGGCGGGCGCCGTTGGCCGGGAAGGCTGACGGCGCCCGATCCCTATCCGGCTAGCCGGCCACGCGCCGTTCCACCGAGCGGAGCACGGCGCAGAGCCGGGAGAAGGCGAGCCAGAAGTTGCCGTAGCCCGGCGTTTCCTCCGAGGAGGGACCGGGGCCGCGCGGTTCGCCACGGCGGATGGTCGGCAGGCGCGTCTCGAGGCGGCCGCGCATGTTCTCCAGGAAGGCGGCCGTGCCGCTCAGATAGCCCTCCAGCATCTCGGCGGCGATCTCGGCCTCCACGCGGGCATGCCCGTTCAGGCTAAATCGCTTCAGTTCGCGCGTGCTCTGTGCGAGGCTGAGATGGAGCCGGTGCAGTTCCGCCAGATGGCGGGCCATGCGAAGCCGGGCTTCCCGCGCCTCGTCCTGGATCGTTTCTGCAGGACTTCCTGCAACGCTACCCTGGGGCATTGGCGTTCCTCCGGTCACGAAGGCTGAGCCGCCCGCGGTTAAGGTCGGGCTAAGGCTTGGCGCCGTATCATCGGATTGCCACGGATCCGTCCCGCTTCCGTCCCGAATTGGCGGGAGGTTGGATGGGTCCGGGACTTGCCCGGGAGCGCAGGAGCGCCCCCGGGCCTCAAAAAGAAAGATAAAGACTAGACCATGCAGACCATGACCACCCATCGGCCGGCCCTCCGCCAGCCGCTTCCCACCGCCCGGCCCGCGCCGGCGGGCACTCTGACGGATGCCGAAATCCGCCAGCTCATCCAGGAGATGCTGGGCTAGACAGCCCAGCCCACGACGGGCGCCCATCGGGCGCCCTTTTCGTTTCCGGCCCCTCTTCCGCGAAGGCAGGCCCGAACCACGCCACCCCTCCGCAGGCGGATCGCGGCGCGCCCTTCAGGGATGCGGGCCAGCATGCCGGGTTGCGGCGAGGACGCGGGCGTTCCATCCCTGACGGCATGATGGAGCTGCATCGCTTCGGCGACGAAACCCTGACCGCCACCGTTTCCGCCGATGGGGCGGAGCTGCATTCCCTGTGCGATGCGGCCGGCGACGAATGGCTCTGGCAGGCGGGGCCGGAATGGCCGCGCCACGCGCCGCTCCTCTTCCCGATCGTCGGGCGCCTGCCCGGGGATGTCCTACGCCACGAGGGCCGGGCGCACCCGATGACGCAGCACGGCTTCGCGCGGGACCGCCGCTTCGCCTGGACCCGCCACGACGCGACCGGCTGCGCGCTGCGGCTCACCGACGACGAGGCGACCCGCGCCGCCTATCCCTTCGCCTTCACCCTCGACGTGACCTGGGCGATCGCGGAGGGCGCTTTGTCCTGCGCCGTCCAGGTTTCCCATTCCGGCGCGGAGACGATGCCCTTCTCCCTGGGCGCGCATCCGGCCTTCGCATGGCCACTGCCGGGTGCCGCCTCGGCGGCGGGGCATGTCCTCTCCTTCCCCGATGCCGGGATCGACGCGCTGGCAGCGCGCCGACTGAGCGGCGGGCTGCTGGATGCCTCCGAGACCATTCCGCTCGTGGACGGTGCCCTGCCGCTCGATCCCGGGCTGTTCGAGCGCGACGCGATCGTCCTTCCCGGCTTTCCCGGGCGGCGGCTCCGCTACGCGGCACCGGGCGGGGCCGCGCTGGAGATGACGTGGGAGGGCTATGGCGATCTCGGCCTCTGGTCGAAGCCGGGCGCCGCCTTCCTGTGCCTGGAACCCTGGTGCGGGACCGCCGCGCCGCTGGGGTGGGACGGCGCGTTCCGGGACAAGCCCGGCCTGGCGCAACTGGCCCCTGGTCAAACGGCGTCGTTCCGCTGGGCCGTCCGCCCCCTCCCCGCCCGACGCTGAGACCCGTTGCCGGGCCTGCCGGCCTGCGCCACCGTTCCGAGGGCCGGCGAAGACCGGCGCGAGCGGGAGACACGTGATGATGCGCTTTCGTCGGCTGGGCGCGGCGGTGCCCCTGGCCTGTGTCCTGGCCCTTTCAACCCTTCCCGCCCGGGCCGAGGTCACGCGCTTCGAGGTGCTGGCGCGCGAACAGCCGGCCCTGGGCGGGCGGGCATTCGGTGCGTTCGGCCAGGCGGAGAAGATCACGGCGCGGGCCACCATCGCCCTCGATCCCGCCGACCCACGCAACGCCGTGATCGCCGATATCGACCGGGCGCCGCGTAACGCCCAGGGGCGGGTGGAGGCTGTGACGGATGTGGTGATCCTCCGCCCCGCGCGCCCCAGCGGCACGCTGGTGCTGGAGGTGCCCAATCGCGGCCGCAAGCTGCTGCCCGGCTGGGCGGCGGGAATGACCGGCACCGGCGGCAACCGCCTGGGGCGCCCCGAGGATCTCGGGAACGGGTTCCTGCTGGAGCAGGGCTACACGCTGGTCTGGGCGGGATGGCAGCTGGACACGCCCGCGGGCCCGGACCTGCTGCGGATCGAGGTTCCCGTGGTGCCCGGAATCACCGGCCCTTCGCGGGAGGAGTTCACCTTCACCGACGGCGTGACGCCGCAGCGCGTCACCCTCTCCTACCCCGCCGCGGACCGGGCCTCGGCCCGCGTGACAGTGCGGGACCGCGCGGATCTGGAACGCGCGACGCCCAGCGGGCTGGGCCTGCGCTTCGTGGATGACAGCGTGGTGGAGATCGACCGCCCGGCCGGCGCCGCGCCGGGTGCGCTCTATGAGGTGACCTATACCGCGCGGGACCCGAGGCTGTCCGGCATGGGGCTGGCCGCCTTGCGGGACGTGGCCTCCTTCCTCCGGCGGGAGAACGGGCCGGCCAATCCGCTCGCGGCCGAGGGGCGGAGCGGCATCACCCACGCCATCGGACTCGGCATTTCGCAATCGGGCCGGGCGTTGCGCGACCTCCTCTATTTCGGGATGAACGAGGACGAGGCCGGGCGGATCGTCTTCGACGGCATGATGCCGATCATTCCCGGGGCTCGCCGCAGCTTCACCAATGCGCGCTTCGCGCAGCCCGGCCGCAATCCCGGGCCGCAATACGACCGCTCCTTCCCGGTGCTGCAATTCCCCTTCGCCTATCCCGTGACGGAGGACCACCTGAGCGGAAGGCGGGATGGCATCCTGCTGCGCTGCCGGCTGAACAATACCTGCCCCCGGGTGATCCACATGGATTCGGAGTTCGAGTTCTGGGGGTCCCAGGCGAGCCTGCTGGTCACGAACTCCCGCGGGCAGCATATCGACATGCCCCCCGACGTGCGGCTCTACCTCCTGGCCGGCGCGCCGCATGGCAACCCGGCGGATGCCGTGTCCCGGCCAAGCCCGAGCTGCGCGATGCCGCTGAATCCCATCCATGGCGGGCCGGCCATCCGGGCGCTGATAGTGGCCATGGAGGCCTGGCTGCGGGACGGCACGGAGCCGCCGGCCAGCCGTTACCCCATGCGTGCCCAGGGTTCGCTGGTGACGCCGGATCAGGTGTATCCGGCCATTCCCGGCCTGCCCTATCGCGGCCAATACGCGCGTGCCGAGTGGATCGAGCAGACCGCCCCGCTTCCCAGGGCGCGGGGCGAGTACCCTCTGTTTCTTCCGCGGGCCGGGCTGGACGGCAACAGCATCGCCGGCATCCGCCTTCCGTTGCTGGAGGCACCGCGCGCCACCTATGTGGGATGGAACGCCCAGAACGGCGTGACGGGCCCGCAGGAGATCTGCACCCAGGTGGGCGGCGTGCTGCCCCTGGCCGCGACCCGTGCCGAGCGCGAGGCGGCGCGCGACCCGCGCCCCTCCATCGAGGAGCTCTATCCAAATCCGGCCGCCTATGAGGCCGCGGTGCGGGCCGCCACGGAGCGACTTATGGCGGACCGCCTGTTGCTGCCCGCGGATGCGGAAGCGGCTCTCCAGGAGGCGCGGGAAGGCAGGCTGGCGAGGCTGTCGCGCTGAGAACTTAAATGGGCGGGTGCAAGACCATGCACCCGCCCGATGGCTACCACCCCATCGACAGGGAAAGGCGCCCCTTCGGTCAGAAGGATGCTGTGGCATTGGCCACTTCTACCGGCGTGATCGGCCATCACAGGAAATGACAGGACGCGTATCGCACCTGGCCGCGATGTCGGGAGGCAGTTTCAGGGCAGAAAAGCCGCGGGGCACCGGCGAGCCCGCCGGTTCGGAAACGGTGCGCTGAACCTCTCCACATCCAGCGGGGTGAACGCGACACCCCGCTGGACGAAGCCTTCTCCGGCCGGAGTGGCCGAAAAAACCGGGATCAGACGCGGAACTCGTCCCGCTTCCGCCCTTCGGCTTCCATCGCGGTCAGCCATTTCGGCATACGGCCACGTCCGCTCCAGGTTTCGCCATTCGGGCCGCGAAAGCGCACCGGCACGGAACCGCCCGCGTCACGGCGAGTCCGGCGGGTGGGGGGAGCGGATGGGGGAGCGCCGCCCGGCAGCAGGGTTTCCAGCTGCAAGCCGAGTTGCGCCGCCTTCGAACGGAACTCCTCGATCAGCGCGTTCCGGGCTTCGTCCTGCTTTTCCGCACGCTTGGCCTCCGCCGCCTCGATCAGCGCGGTGAGTTCCTGCGCCGAGAGGGAATCGAGGTCGAATTGCCGCTTTGCCGTAGAGGCGCTGGGATCGGCCATGTCGCTATTCCTTTAAGTCATGCCTCGATGCCGCATTCCCGCGAATCCACGATCCTGCAGCACGCCGCGCCATATCGTAGCGCCATACATATTGTCGAGTGGTTACGCCTGAATGAAGGACGCAATCTGGCGAATGGGGTTAGAGGCGAAACACAAAACACCGCCTGAGCAATCAGGATTATCCCGGGCTTTGCCTGAATCGAAATGCCATGGCGGGCTGCGACGAAAAGGGCGGCAGGCGGCCCAGGCGGTTTTCAACCACGGCGAAGATCACCGATTCCCCGGGACGGCGGGGCAAAAGGCGCCCGGCGGCATCGGTGGCATAACGGGTGAGGGTCACGGCATCGGCCACATTCCCGCCCACCGCCTCCGCGGCACCCGGGAGGACCCGCAGCACGATGTCGCAATGCATGGGGCGGAACTCGCCCGCTTCCGGCACGCGTGCCCGCCAGGAGGCGAGCGGGCGGGAGGAGCGGTCGGCGCAGATCAGGTCGCCCGGCTCCGGCACCCGCGCGGCGGGGTCGTGCGGGATGAAGGGCGCCCGGTCCGGAAACTCCGCCGCGTCCTTGAGGATGGCATCGAGATAGAAGGCGTGGGCGGCCGAGGCGTGGAACTCGCGCTCGTCCACTCCGGCCGTTCGCATGACATAGGACACGAAGGCCGCGGACCAGGCCGGCTCGGACCAGACGCCGGGGCCGGGCTGCCCCGCCAGCCGGGTGGACCAGCGGGCCCGGTTGCTGACCACCGCCGCATCGGCCTCGGCATCCGGCACCGCGCGCCAATAGGCGAGCACCCGTGGGAAGGCCTCGGTGGATCCCTCGGCACCCGGAGGAAGGCGCGGTAGGCCGGGGCCGGCGACATGGCCGCCCCACTCCCTCCATTCCGTCTCGGCGATGCGCAGGATGCGGTCCCGGACGGAAGGCGGATAGGCGATCGGCGCCTCACGCGCGGCCGGCGGCGCGGCGCAGCCCGCCACGGCCAGGAGCAGGAGAAGCGCCGCCGGAGTGGCGGCCCTCCCCATTCCTCTCAAGCGGCGACCCCGCTGCCGGTCAGTGCCACCTCGTCCGGCGAAAGGACGGCGAGGAGGAGCGCGGCGGTGCTGGCCGCATCGGGCTCACCCGTCTCTCCCGGCAGGACATCGAGCCGGTCCTCCAGCGCGCGGAGGCGGCCGGACAGGGCCTGGAGGCAATGATCCCGGATGGCGGCGGCACGGGCGAGCATATCCGCATCCAGCTCCAGCTGGCCGGCGCGGGCCACGAGCTCGACAGCCCTGACGCCCCGCAGGATGGCGGCGAGCGCGCGGGTGGAGGGGCGCGTCTCAGGCGCGACGCCCGCCAGGGTCATGGCGTCGGGATCCAGCGCCATCACCCCGCGCCGCAGCGCGTCCAGCAGCCAGGGCTCCGCGATCTGCGTCGCGGCCCGGGCCAGGGCGACAAGCGCGGCGCCATGCTCGGCGAGGTTCCGCCCGATCGCCCCTTCGGGGGAGGCGTTGGCGGTGAGCAGCCCGAGCACCTGGCGCAGGCGCCGCCCCTCCCGCGGGAGGCCGCTGGAACGCCAGAGGGCATCGAGGCCCAGCGCGAGGGGCGCCAGTTCCGAAGCCGGGAGGGGGGTGGATTCCTCGTCCGGAAGGGCCGCGAGCTGGCGGTCCAACGCTTCCCGCAGGCGGGACAGCCTGTCACGCGACAGGGGCGGGGCGAAGGCGGGGGCGTTCAGCAGCACCGCCGCCATGGCGGCGAAGGGCGCGCCGATCCCGGCCTGGCCCGGGTCGCGGCCGGATGCGAGAAGCTCGGGGTTGCGCAGCAGGCGCAGGACGGCCTCCGGCGTTCCGGGCGCCACGCCACGGGCGAGGAGACGGTCCTCGCGCAGCGTGGCCGTGCCGCCGCGCGGCAGGTCCGGCAGGGTGTGGCGCAGCACGAGCCAGTGGGGCACGCCGTCGCGCGCATGGAGGCGGGTGCTGAACACGGCCTCCCCGGCGCGCGGGCGGATATGCAGCGCGAGCGCCTCCTCCTCCGGCCCGGCCTGCCAGAGATGGAGGGAGTCGATGGCGCCCTGGGCGATCAGCTCCTCCTCCGGGAAGGGTTCGGCCGGGCGGCGGGCCTGGGTGCCGGCGCGGCCGACCGAGAGATGGGCGGGTGTGACCGCCCCCTCGGACAGCGCGTCCACGCCCGTGGTGAGGCGCACGCCCGTCAGCCCCGCCTTTGGGCCGGCCCGAAGGGTGACGGTGACGCGGAGCATCGGGTCCGCGGCGGAAACGCGGTACTCGTAACGCAGCGTTCCGGCGAGGACGGTTAGGCCGGGCACCGGCGTCAGATGCAGCGCGCTCTCGTGCCACATCACCACGCCGGCGCCCTCGGCCTGCACGCCCTGGGTGGTGATCGTGTCCTCCACGTCGAGCGTGCGGGTGCGCAGGCGAAGGCGCCCGATCAGACCGGCGACGCCGCCCTGCAGGCGGAGGCGGGCCATGTTGCCCGTGTGCAGCACGTCGTTGTCCCGGCTCTCGCCACGCAGCCGCTGGCGCAGCACGCCGCGGGAGAGATCGCCGGTGTATTCGTGCCAGGGCGTCAGCACATAGAGGTCCCGCGGGTCGCCCCGCTGGATCTCGGCGCGGGGCGCGGCGGGCGGGACCACACCGCGCGGCGGCGGGGCGGTCTCCTCCGACATGGCGACGACGAAGGACACCACCGCATCCGACAGCACGGGATCCGCCGCCCGCACGGCGGGGATCGCCATCAGCTCGGCCGCGATCGCGTTGTCCAGCGTCCGGAGGGGGGTGCTGGAGCCGGCGCTGTGGGCCAGGCCGGAAAGGGGCTGGCCGTCCAGGCTCACCTGCCGGAGCATCCGGCGAAGGGAGCCAAGGAGCCGGTCACGCTCCTGGACGTGCAGCAGGTCAGGCATACGGCCGCGGCCTCGTCGGGATGGGGATCGATCCGGGCATGCTAGAGCGGATCGCCCCGGGCTGGAATGATGCCCCGGTGAAAATCCGCCGCGATCAAGGGCCAGACAAGCTGCCCCCGCGGCACGCTGCGGGCCGGCCGCACCCTCAGTCGATCAGGCGGACCCCGGTGGCGCGCGCGATCTCGCCCCAGCGCGCGCTCTCGGCGGCGATGAAGCGGGTGATGGCGGCGGGGTCGCGTGCCTCCACGGAGAAGCCGGCGGCGGCCACGCCACGCCGCACGGTTTCGTCTCGCTGCGCCTCGGCCAGGGCCGCAGCGACCCGCTCCACCACCGCATCCGGCGTGGCGCGCGGGGCGAAGAGGCCGTTCCAGACCGGCAGGACGAAGCCGGGGATGCCGGCCTGCTCGAAGCTGGGCACCTCGGGCAGCAGCGGGTCCCGGGCCGGGCCGGTGACCGCCAGCGGGATGACCTTGCCCTCCCGGATCAGCGGAAGGGCCGAGCCGATCGCGGCCACCATCGCATCCAGCCGGCCCGCGGCGATCTCGACCAGCGCCTGGGGGGCGCCGCGATACGGAACATGCTGCGCCTTCAACCCGGCCTGATGGGTGAAGCCCGCCATGAAGAGATGGCTGGCCGAGCCGGCGCCGACGCTGCCGTAGTTGATGTCCTGCGTCTTCGCATGGGCGATGAACCCGGCCAGGTCGGTGGCCAGCCCGGGCCGGACGACCAGCACCTGCATGGAGACGCCGAGGAAGCCGACGGGGCGGAAATCCCGGTCGGGGTCGAAGGGAAGGCGGTCGGTCAGGTGCTTGTTGATGGAGATGGGGCCGTTGCCGGCGACGAAGAGGGTGCTGCCATCCGGCGCCGCGCGCGCCACCTGCTCAGCGGCCAGGATGCCGCCGCCGCCGACCCGGTTGTCCACCACCACGGGCTGGCCCAGCGTGGCCGAGAGCGAGGCGCCGTAGAGCCGCGCCAGCGTGTCCGGCGTGGTGCCCGCGGGGAAGCCGACCACGACGCGGAGCGGGCCGGGCTGCGGCTGGGCCTCGGCGCGGGCGGCAAGGGCCAGCCCCGCGGGAAGGGCGAGCAGCAGCCTGCGGCTGATCCGGTGCAGTGGCGCCATGACGTCGTTCCCCCTTTTCGCGGTCCGAACCGCTTCGTTCCCGCGAGATAGAGCCGGCGCAGGCCGGGCGGCAAGCCAGCGGCCAGAGGCGAAGGGGGCGCCCGGCCGCTATTTCACCTCTTCGCCCGGCATGGCGCCGAAGAACTCCGCCCGCTTCAGCCAGCCCCGATGCTCGCCGACCTGCACCTCGCACCAGGCCTGCCCGGACTCGCAGAGGCGGATGCGGCCGAGGACGCCGGGCTTCAGCCGGGCGACGACATTCGCCCCCTCCTCCGGGCGGCGGCGGAGCACGCGCTCCTCGCCGGTGACGACGAAGGTGCGGCGGCCGGTGAGGTTGGACTGGTGCACCCAGCCCTCGGTGCCCTCCATGTCCCGGATCCGGCGCCACAGCTCGAACTCGCGCACGATCTCCACCGGGAGCTCGCGGCGCTGATAGGTCCACTCGATCGGGTAACGCGTGCCGGGGCCGGCCCGCATGTTCACCTCATCGGCGCGGAGGGCGGCGAAGCGTGGCAGCGGGAGATTGGTGACCGGGCCGATGCTCGGCTGCGGCTCGGGCGGCGGGGCGGGCGCGGGCTGCGGCGCAGGGGCGGCGGCCCCGGCGGCCGCGCCCGCGGCAGCCCCGGCGGCCGCCGCCGCCGCAGCGCGCCGGCGGTTGGGCTGGGATTGCTGGGGCGAGACGGTGCGCGGCGCGGCCGCGCCCGCCTGGGGCTGGGCCGGGCGCCGCGGCGGGGAGGCGGCCGCCGGGCGGGCGGGTGCCTGGGCCGGTGCCGGAGCGGCGGCGCGGTTGCCCTCCGGCCGCGCGGCCGGTCGCGGCGTGGCGGCTGGCCGGGCGGGCTGCGCCGGGGCAGGCGCCGAAGCGGCCGGGGGCGGGGCCGAGGAAGGGGCGGCGGGCGCGGCCTGCCGCGGCACGGGGGGCGGCAGCGCGCCTGTCTGCCCCCAGCCCTGGGCGGGAAGGGCGAGCAGCAGCGGCAGGACGGGAAAAAAGCGTCTCATCAGGTCCGATCAGGCGCAAACCCGGCATCGCCGGTCAAGCGGGGGAAACGCGGTTCACAAGGGTGATTCACAACGAGAGAAGCTGGCCATCCCGCACGGCGCCGAGGAAGGTGACGACTCCCGCCACCTCCACCGCCTCGGAGAGGTCGGGGGCGGCGAGCCCCTCGGCGCGCATCCCGCCCTCGCAGGCGATGAGACGGAGGCCGAGTTCGGTGGCCGCCTCCCAGAGCGTCGCGATGCCGGCGACGCCCCGCTCCGCGAGAAGCGCCTCACGCGGATCGGCCAGGAGGGGCGTGTCGCGCCGGAACAGGGCGAGGCCGGCATTGGTGGCGAAGAGGGTGACCGGCCGCCCGATGGCGGCGGCGCCCGTCGCCAGGACAAGGGCGTAATGCGCGGGCTCATGCCCCGCGCCGCGCAGGAGGATGCCGAGGGGGGTCATCCCCCCTCCCCGCCTCCGCAAAGCCGGCAGGCCGGGTCGCGCTTCAGGCGGATGGTGCGGAAGCGGGTGTCCAGCGCATCCCAGAGAAGCAGGCGGCCGGACAGGGACTGGCCGATCCCGAGGACCTCCTTCAGCACCTCGGTGGCCTGCAGCGTCCCCATCACGCCGGTCACGGCGCCGAGCACCCCGGCCTCCCCGCAGGACGGGACGAGGCCCGGCGGCGGCGGCTCGGGATGGAGGCAGCGGTGGCAGGGATGCGGGGCGCCGAGATGCGACTTGAAGGTGGAGAGCTGCCCCTCGAAGCGGAGCACCGCCGCCGAGACGAGCGGCCGGCCCAGCCGGTGGCAGCAATCGCCAAGGAGGAAGCGGGTGGGGAAGTTGTCCGTGCCGTCGCAGATGATGTCGTAGCGCGGGATCAGGTCGCGCGCGGTGGCCTCGTCCAGGCGGCGCGCATGGGGCTCGATGGTGGTGAGCGGGTTCAGGGCGCGCAGCGTGGCCGCCATGCTCTCCACCTTGGGCTGGCCGATGCGGTCGGTGCGGTGGGCCACCTGGCGCTGGAGGTTGGAGAGTTCCAGCGTGTCGTGGTCGATCAGCCCGATGGTGCCGATTCCGGCGGCCGCGAGATACAGGGCGAGCGGCGAGCCGAGCCCCCCCGCCCCCACCACGAGCACGCGCGCTTGGCGCAGCCGCGCCTGGCCGATGGCGCCGACCTCCCCGAGGAGGATGTGGCGGGAGTAGCGATGGAGCTCGTCCTCGGAGAAATCGAGGTCGAGGGGTGCGGGACCGTCCATGGGCGGGATGTCGGCGCTCCGGGCCTGCGGGGCAAGCGCCGTTCAGCGCGTGCCTGTGCTGCCGAAGCCGCCGGTGCCGCGCAGCGTCTCCGGCAGTTCCGCCACCTCCGCGAAGGCGGCCCGTGTCACCGGCGCCAGCACGGCCTGGGCGATGCGCATGCCGCGCTCCACCGTGAAGGGCTCCGTGCCGGCATTCAGGACGATCACCTGCACCTCGCCGCGATAATCCTCGTCGATCGTGCCGGGGGAATTGGGCAGGACGATCCCGTGCTTGAGCGCGAGGCCCGAGCGCGGGCGGATCTGCCATTCATGGCCGGGCGGCAGGGCCACGCGGAGGCCGGTGGGCACGAGGGCACGGCCATTCGGCGGGATGGTGAGCGGCGCCGTCACCGCCGCCAGCAGGTCCATGGCGGCGGCGCCTTCGGTGGCATAGGCCGGGAGCGGCAGGTCCGCCGCATGCGGCAGGCGCAGCACCTGGATGGTGGCGGTCACGCCAGGGCCTCCGCCACGCGGTCGGCCAGCCGGGCGGCGACTTCGGCCTTGGGCAGGCGGGGCCAGTCCTCCACCCCGGCGGCCGTGACGAGATGGACGGCGTTCTCGGCGCCGCCCATGGCATCGCCGGAAACATCGTTCGCCACGATCCAGTCGCAGCCCTTGCGGGCGAGCTTGGCCCGGGCGTGCTCGATGACGCGCTCCGTCTCGGCGGCGAAGCCGATGACGAGGCGCGGGCGCTGCGGGTGGCGGGAGAGGGTGGCGAGGATGTCGGGGTTCGGCACCAGCGCCATGGGCGGCGCGGCGTCGTCGGCCGGCTTCTTCATCTTCTGGATGGCGGGTGCGGCGGGGCGCCAATCGGCGACCGCGGCGGCGAAGATGGCGGCGTCGGCCGGGAGCGCGGCCTCGCAGGCGGCGAGCATCTCGCGCGCGGTCTCGACGCGCACCATCGTCACGCCCGCCGGGTCCGGCTGGGCGACGGGGCCGGAGACGAGGGTGACGCGGGCCCCCAGCGCGGCCAGGGCGGCGGCGATGGCATGGCCCTGCTTTCCGGAGGAGCGGTTGGCCAGGTAGCGCACGGGGTCCAGCGGCTCATGGGTCGGGCCGGAGGTGACAAGCACATGGCGGCCGGTCAGCGGCAGCGTGCCGGGCTCCGTGTCGCGGACAGCATGCGGCGCGGGCCCCTGCGTCGCTGCATGGGAGGCGGAGAAGGACGAGGGCGCCGTCTCCGTCGGATCGGCGAGGTGATCGACCGGGTGGGGATTGCCGTCGGTGAAGCTGGAGGGGCTGTCGCGGCGGCGGGCCGGGGGCGGCCGGCCCTCCTGCGCGGCGATCGCGGCGTCCAGCGCGTCCTCCAGCGCCGCGTCGGGGGCGCCGTGCTCCGGGTCGGAGAGGAGGGCCTGGATGGCCGCGAAAAGCGTGGCGGGTTCGGAAAGCCGGCCCGTGCCGCTTTCCGCCTCGGCCATGGGGCCGTCCTCCGGGCCGATGAAGGTCACGCCGCGCGCCATGAGGGTGGCGACATTCGCGCCCGTGGCCGGATGGGCCCACATGCTCGGATTCATCGCCGGGGCGACGAGGACGGGCCCATCCCAGGCCAGGAGGGCGGCGCCGGCGAGGTCATCGGCGAAGCCGGCGGCCATGCGGGCGATCCGGTCCGCCGAGGCCGGCGCGACCACCACGAGGTCGGTCTCCCGCGCCAGGCGGATATGGCCGCGGGCGGCCTCCTCCTCCAGCGACCAGAGATCCTGCGCGAGGGGGCGGCCGGTGATGGATTGCAGCGCATGGGGGGTGACGAAGCGGGCCCCGCCCGCGGTCAGCAGCCCCGTGACGGCCGCGCCGGCCTTGCCGAGGAGACGGGCCAGCTCGAGCGCCTTGTAGGCCGCCACCGAGCCGGAGACGATGAGGAGGATGCGCTTGCCGGAGAGGGTCACGGGCAGGGTCCCAGGCAGGGTCACAGCCGCCAGCCCGAATGAATGGCCACGATGCCGCCGGAGAGGTTGCGCCAGGTGACGTTCTCGAGCCCGGCGGCGCGGAACATGCCGGCGAGTTCCTCCTGGTCCGGCATCATCCGGATGCTCTCGGCGAGGTAGCGGTAGGATTCGGAATCCTGGGCGACGCGGGCGCCGATGGCGGGCAGCGCCCTGAAGCTCCAGGCGTCGTAGAGCGGGTCCAGCGCCGCGACCTGGAGGCGGGAGAATTCGAGGACCAGGAAGCGGCCGCCCGGCCGCAGCACGCGGCGGGCCTCGCGCAGCACGGCGTCCTTGTCGGTGCAGTTGCGCAGGCCGAAGGCCATGGAGACCCGCTCCACCGAGCGGTCCGGGAATGGCAGCCTTTCCGCGTCGCAGCAGACGAAGTCGAGGCCGCTGGCGAGGCCACGGGAGAGCGCCCTGCCCTGCCCCACATTCAGCATGGCGTGGTTGATATCGGCCAGGATCACCCGGCCCGCGCCGCGTTCCTTCGAGAGAAAGGCGATGTCGCCGGTCCCGGCGGCGAGGTCCAGCAGCGTGTCGCGCGGGCCGGCGCCGATGGCGTTGACGAAGATGCGCTTCCAGACCCGGTGAAGGCCGAGCGACATCAGGTCGTTCATCACATCGTATTTCGGCGCCACGCTGTCGAAGACCTGCCGCACCATCCCGGCCTTCTCGGCGCGGGGGACGGGGGTGAAGCCGAAGTCGATCGTGTCGTTCTGGGACATGGGGGCAAGGATAGGCCCAGGGGCGCGCGCCGTCACGGGCGCCTCAATCGCCGAGCGCCACCCCGTCCCGCCGCGGATCGGCCGCGCCCTCCCAGCCGCCGGGGATGCGGCGGATGAGCTGGAGGCCGGTGTTCATCTCCCGCAGCACCGGGTTGTGGCCCATGGCGCGGAGCGGTTCGGCCAGGGCGGCGGCGGCGCTGCCCTCCTCCAGCTCCTCCGCGCCGGCCTGGGCGCCGATGCGGGGCCGGGCCGTGGCCCGATGGGCGTCGGCGCCCCAGGCCAGGACCTCCACCACCGCGACCGCGACCGAATCGACGATGCGCGCCCCGCCCCCGGCCCCGATGAGGAGCTCGGGCGTTCCATCCGGCCCGAGAACGATGGTCGGGGCCATGGTGGTGGCGGGGCGCTTGCCGCCCTGCATGCGGTTGAAGGCCGGAGCGCCGGGCGGGCCGGGATCCACGGCGAAGTTGGTCAGGCCGTTGTTCAGCGCGATGCCGGCCGCCAGGCGCTCCGCCCCGAAATTGAGGTTGTTGGTGGTGGTGAGCGAGAGGGCGCTGCCGGACCGATCCACGATGACGACCTGGGAGGTGCCGGCCAGCGCCAGGGGATCGGAGGCGGTGGGCAGGGCGCCGCTGCGCTGGAGCGGGTTGCCGGCCGCGACCTCCTTCATCGCCTGGCCCGGCTGCACGGGGCGGGCGCGCTGGTCGAGATAGGCGGGGGCGACGAGTTCCTGGCCCGGCACGGGAACGTAATCCGGGTCGCCGATCCAGCGGCGGCGATCGGCCAGGGCCAGGCGGCTGGCCTCCAGGATCAGATGCGCGGCCTCGGCCGAATCCGGGGCGAGGCGGGCGATGCCGAGGCGCTCCATCAGGCCAAGCTGCTGCTGCACGGCCACCCCGCCCGCGGAGGGCGGCGCGGCCGAGCAGATGCGGCGCTGGAAGGCGGTGCTGCAGACGGGGTCGCGCCGTTTGGCCTCGTAGCTGGCCAGATCCTCGGCGGTCATCCATCCCGGAACCGGCTCGCGCGCCACGGCCTCCAGCACGGTACGGGCCAGGGGACCGCGATGGAGCGCCTCCGCGCCGCCTTCGGCCAGCAGGCGCAGGGCCTGCGCCTGGGCGGGGTTGCGGATGGGGCTGCCGACCGGAAGAGGTTCGCCGTTCTCGGCGAAGAACAGGGCGCGGATCTCCGGGTCCCGCGCCAGTTGAAGGGGGCGCGCGGCGAGGACGCGGTGCAGGGTCGGCGGAAGGGGGAACCCTTCCTCCGCCACGCGGATGGCGGAGGCGAAGAGGTCGCGCCAGGGAAGCCGCCCGTGATCGGCATGCACCATGGCCAGCAGGCGCAGCGTGCCCGGCACGCCGACAGACCGGCCGGAGCGGGCGACGGTGGCGGCGCCGATGCGTGTGCCGTCCGGGTTCTCGGTGAGCCGGGCGGCCGCGGCCGCCGGAGCGGCGGCCAGCCCCTCATAGCCCTGGAGCTGCCGGGCGGCGCCGTCCCAATGAAGGAGCAGGGCGCCGCCGAGCAGGCCGGAGGCGTTGGGCTCCACCACCGAGAGCATGGCCTGGACCGCCACGGCGGCGTCCGCCGCGCTGCCGCCCGCGCGGAGGATGTCCAGCCCCGCTTGGCTCGCGAGCGGATGGGCCGTGGCGACCATCTGCCGCGTGGCGCGGGTGGGAGCATCGGCCGCCAGCGCGGCATCGCATGCCGCACCGGCCAGGAGGAGGGAGAGGAGGAGGCGTGGAAGCGGAGCCATGGTGCGCCAGGAAAACATCTCATCCAGGCCGCGTCGATGGCGCGGAAGAGAAGCCGCCAGCTTCCCGGGGCGGGCGTCCGTCCGCCGGAGCTACTCGCTATCCGGGGCGCGGGTGGGGCAAGCCGTCGTCGGCTTTTCACGGGTTGAGGTCGCCCGCACGTTCCTCTCTGTCCCGCCGGGTTTGTGTTCCGTCGAACCCGCCCCTATCTGCGAAGGGCTCATGCCCGAACTTCCCGAAGTCGAAACTGTGATGCGCGGGCTCGACGCCGTGCTCACCGGCCGCACCGTCGCCCGTGCCGAAACCCGGCGCGCCGGGCTGCGCTGGCCGTTCCCGGAACTGCTGGCGGAGCGCCTGGCGGGGCGCCGCGTGGAGGGGTTCCGCCGGCGGGGCAAGTACATGCTGATGCGGCTCTCCGGCGGCGAATCGGCGCTGATCCATCTCGGCATGTCCGGCCGCATGGTGGCGCGGCCGCCGGGCGAGGCACCCCAGCCCCGCATCGCACCCCAGGGCGCCTTCTCGGATGCGCGCGGCGCCGGGGACGGGCTGGCGCATGAGCACTTGATGCTGGAAACCGGCGATGGCTGGCGGGTGGGTTTCCAGGACCCCCGCCGCTTCGGCTGCGTGGACCTGATGCCCACCGAGGCGGAGGATTCCCACCGCCTGCTGGCCGGGCTGGGGCCGGAGCCGCTGGAGGAGGCCTTCACCCCCCTGGTTCTGTCCAAGGCCCTGGCGGGGAAGAACACCCCGATCAAGGCGGCCCTGCTGGACCAGGGCGTGGTCGCGGGCCTGGGCAATATCTATGTGGCCGAGGCGCTGTTCCGCGCCGGCCTCTCGCCGCGCCGCCTGGCCGGCACGGTGCCGGGCGCGCGGGCGGCGCGGCTGGTGCCGGCCATCAAGGCGGTGCTGACGGAAGCGATCGCGGCCGGTGGCTCCTCGCTGCGCGATTACGTGCGCAGCGACGGAGAGCTGGGGCGCTTCCAGGACCGGTTCGAGGTCTATGACCGCTTCGGCCAGCCCTGCCCGCGCTGCCCGGGCCCGCCTGCCTGCCCGGGGGTGGCGCGCATCACCCAGGCCGGGCGAAGCACCTTCTTCTGCCCGCGCACGCAGCGCTGATCAGCCGCCCAGCTCCGCCGGGGTGAACTGCCAGCCGCGAGCCCCGGTGGGCGGCTCCACCCAGAGAGGCAGGGCGTTCGGGGTGCGGATATTCGCCTCCAGCCCGGCCGCCTGGCGGAAGGCGCGCCAGAGGGCGCCATGGGCCACGACCAGCACCGGGCCGGGATGGGCCGTGGCCCGGTTGATGGCGCGCACGGCCCGTTCCCGCAGATGCGCGAAGGGCTCGGCGCCCTCGGGAGTGGTCGTGCCGGCAATCCAGTCGTCAAACCAGCCTGACATCTCCTGCCCTTCCTGCACCCCGAAGGCGCATTCCATCAGCTCGGCGTCGAGATTCACCGGGAGGTTGAGCCGCGCGGCGACGATCTCGGCCGTCACCCGGGCGCGGGTCAGGGTGCTGGCATGGATGGAGCGGATGCCCTGGCCCACCAGGGCCTCGGCGGCGCGCCCGGCCTGGGCCAGCCCGACGCTGTTCAGCGGGATGTCGACCTGCCCCTGGGACAGCATGCGGGCATTCCAGTCGGTTTCCCCATGGCGGAGGAACCAGAAGGGAATGGGGTTGGGCTCGGTCATGGGCGGCGAAAGGCCGGGGACGAATCGCCCCGGCCCCCTCTCTCTGATGGGTTTCGGATATGCCCCGGGATCAGGCGGGAAGGCCTTCCTGCTCCAGCGCGCGCTTCACGGCGGGGCGCTCGAGCATCGCCTTGAAGTGACGATCGACCTTCGGCGGCAGCGGCTGGCCGACGCGCCGGGCCTGCCAGTACTCCACGAAGAACAGCGCCGCATCGGCGATGGAATAGCCCTGGGGCAGGAACCAGGTGTCGCCCGCCCAGACCTTCTCGACCACGCCGAAGAACTTCTCGGCATTGGCGCGCGCCTGCTCGACTGCCTTCGGATGGTCCTCCTCCCGCACGGTGAAGAGGTTCGGGCGGAACTGGCGGGTGAAGGCGTGGGGATGGACGGTGCCGGTGACATAATCCACCGCCTCGATCGCGCGCGCCATGCCGAGCGGGTCCTTGGGGGCCAGCCCCGCCTCGGGATTCGCGGCGGCGAGATAGGCGGCGATGGCCGTGAACTCGGTGAGGACCTTGCCGCCATCCCCCACATCCAGCGCCGGCACCTTCGACTTCGGATTCACGGCGACGTATTCGGGCTTGTGCTGCGCGCCTTCCTTCAGCGCGACCAGGGAAAGCTCGTAAGGCTTGCCAATTTCCTCCAGCAGGATGTGGATGCCGAGGGAGCAGGCATTGGGGGAGTAATAGAGCTTCATGGCGGGTTCCTCAGCCGTTCAGGACGGTGCGGCGGAGGGTGGCCGGATTCGCGGGGCGGTTGAAGAGGCGCGGCGCCGGTTTCTCACAGCATCTCCGGCCGGAAGCGCCGGCGGAGGTTGAGGGACTCCCCGGCCACCATGAACTGCCCGTCGCCCCGGTAGTGGATGGTCCTGGGATATTTCGGTGTCCGCGGCGCGTGGGCCTTCACCACCTCCAGAATGAAGAGGTTGTACTTCCGGATCATGGAGCTGTCCGCCAGGCGGCATTCGAGATTGGCAAAGCACTCGCCGATCAGCGGCGCCTTCACCCGTTCGGCCTCCTGCGCTGTCAGGCCGAACCGCGCGAACTTGTCCACCTCCGCGCCGCTGCAATTGCCGATATCGACCACCGTCTCCGCGAGATCCGAACTGGGAATGTTGATGACGCATTCCCGGCTGCGGCGGATCATCTCGCGGCTGTGGTTCTCGCTCCAGATGTAGCAGCCGATGAGGGAGGGGCTGAACTCCATGACCATGTGCCAGCCCATGGTCATGATGTTGCGCTCCCCCTTCCAGGCGGAGGAGACGAGGACGATGGGGCCGGGTTCGATGAAGCGCCGGATCTGGTCCACAGGAAAATCCTGCTTGCGGATCCGCTTCATCGCCCTGCCTCTCTGAGTGGTGCCATGGAATATGAGCCTGGAACCACTCCAAGACCTCGTTTCATGGTCGCGCCGTGACGGACGATCTGTCCCCCAGTGACGCCAAGAGTGTCCCGGAGCGAGGGTCTCGCCGTCAACTCTGTCATCGCGCTAGAGCACGCCGTGCGAACCAGCAAGACGACGGGCCCGAAGGCGGCCGCAGGTTCGGCGCTGTCGCAGGTGAAGCCGAAGGGAAAGGGCGAGTAAGCCCTCCGCTCGGGCAGCGACGGCCGCCCGAGGCGTTGGAAGCTGCGAAGGCCACTTCAGCAACCCTGCCGAAGCACGGCAGGGTTCCTGGGCCAGGGTGAACCTAGAACCTGGCCTGGCCACTGCGGCCAGCGGGGTTCTTGATCTGAAGCGTGACAGGCGTACCGCGTGCGACAGGACCAGTTGCCGTGCCGCTCAGCGTGTTCTCCGCTCCCGGGGCGAGCTGAACGACCTGGCGAGACGGCCCGGACCCGACCAGCGCCGAGGCCGTGTACCCAGTCGAGGGCACAGGCTTCCCGGCCTCGTCGTAGAGGTGGACCGTCAGGGTTCGATCGGACGTCAGCAACTCGGCGTGGATTCCCACCGCGTCCTGCATCTTGCCGCCATGCGGCCCCTGGTCGCCGTGGCTGTGGCCCTGCTGCGCCACGGCAGCCGTTGAGAGGGTGGCGGCCGCGATGGCCGCGAGGATGGTCCGGCGCATGTCATGGCTCCTTTCTGACTGGGGTTGGTCGAACCCGGTGGCCCCTGTTCGATGGGGCCACTGGAACGCTCACTCGGCCGGGGCATGGCCCACACCGGCGGGGGCCTGCTCGGGCGCGGGCGCCTGCACCCGGCCGAACATGACGTAGAGGGCGGGCAGCACCAGCAAGGTGAGCAGGGTCGCGGTGATGAGGCCGCCGATGACCACGGTCGCGAGCGGCTTCTGGACCTCGGCCCCAGGCCCGGTCGCGATCGCCATGGGCACGAAGCCCAGCGATGCCACAAGAGCCGTCATGGCTACGGGCCGGAGCCGGGTCATGGCGCCCTGGTACACCGCGTCCCGCAGCGACAGGTGCCCCCGCAGGATGAGGTCCTTGATGGAGGTCGCCATAACCAGCCCGTTCAGGACCGCCACGCCTGAGAGCGCGATGAACCCGACGGCCGCCGGGACCGAGAAGGGCATGCCTCGCAGCCACAAGGCGAGCAGTCCGCCCGACAGCGCGAGTGGCACGCCGCTGAACACCACGAGTGCATCACGCACGGAGCCAAGCGCCGCGTAGAGCAGCACCAGGATGAGCAGGAAGCAGGCGGGCACCACGATGCTCAGCCGCTCGCGAGCCTTGGCGAGGTTCTCGAACTGGCCTCCCCAGGTGATGGTGTAGCCGGGCGGGAGCTGGACTTCCCGTTCCACCCGCGCCTGCGCCTCGGCCACGATGGAACCGATGTCACGGCCACGGGCATTGGCCTGGACGACGACACGGCGGCGTCCCTGCTCGCGGCTGATCTGGTTCGGTCCTTCCACGACGCGGAGCGTCGCCAGCTGCTGCAGGGGCACCGATGCCGCGGGCCTGCCCGCCACGGGAGGCAGGGGCACGGGCAGGCTCCGCAGGGTTTCGAAGCTCCCCCGCAGGTTCTCCGGCAGGCGGACCACGATGGCGAAGCGCCGGTCGCCCTCGTAGACCATCCCGGCCTCGCGCCCGCCGACCGCGGTCGCCACCACGGCCTGCACGTCGGCGACGCTCAGCCCGCGGCGGGCAACCTCGGCCCGATTCACCGTGATCTCCAGGAACGGCAGGCCGGTCGCCTGCTCCACCTTCACGTCCTCAGCGCCCTCGATGCCGTTCAGGATGTTCGAAATCTGACCGGCCACCTGGAGCATCGGCCCGTACTCGTCGCCGAAGACCTTCACGGCGAGGTCGCCGCGCACGCCCGCCAGCAGCTCGTTGAAGCGCATCTGGATGGGCTGGCTGAACTCCATCGCGTTGCCCGGGATGCCCGCGACTGATGCCTCGATGCGCCGGACCAGCTCCGCCTTGGACAGCGACGGATCGGGCCACTGCTGGCGGGGCTTGAGGATGATGAAGGTGTCGGATGCGTTGGGCGGCATCGGGTCGGACGCCACCTCCGCCGTGCCAGTCTTGGAGTAGATGACCTGCACCTCGGGAAGGCGGGAGATGCGGCGCTCCAGCACCGACTGCATGGCCTGGGACTGCTGCAGGGAGGTACTCGGGATGCGGAGCGCCTGCATGGCGAGGTTGCCCTCGTCCAGTGTCGGGATGAACTCCTGCCCGAGACGGGAGAACAGGCCGAGGCAGGCGACGAAGACGAGGGCGCCCGCGGCGACGACGGGGAACGGGACACGCAGCGCGCCGCTGAGGGCCGGTGCATAGGCGTGCTTGAGGCCGCGGACGATAGCGACGTCCTTCTCCTGCACCCGCCCGCTGATCCAGATGGCGATGAGGGCCGGGACCAGCGTGAGGGACAGGACGAAGGCGCAGGCCAGGGCGATGATGACGGTGAGCGCCATGGGAATGAACATCTTGCCCTCGACCCCGGTGAAGGTGAGGAGCGGCGCGTAGACGAGGATGATGATGGCCTGCCCGTAGAGGGACGGCCGGATCATCTCACGGGCGCTGTCTGCCACGGTCCGAAGGCGCTCCTCCAGCGTGAGCAGGCGCCCCTTCTCGTGCTGGCGCTCGGCCAGATGCCGCAGGCTGTTCTCGGTGATGATGACCGCACCGTCGACGATGAGGCCGAAGTCGAGCGCACCCAGGCTCATCAGGTTGGCCGAGATGCCTCCTCGCACCATGCCGAAGGCGGTCAGCAGCATGGTCACCGGGATGACCAGCGCGGTGATGATCGCCGCCCGGAAATTGCCGAGCATCAGGAACAGGATGACCACCACCAGCAGGGCGCCTTCGCCCAGGTTCTTGGCCACCGTGCGGATGGTGGCATCGACCAGGATGCCGCGGTCCAGGACCACGACCGCCTCGACGCCTCTCGGCAGGGTCCGGGCCAGCTCGTTGAGCTTGGCGTGGACGGCCTCGGCGACGATGCGGCTGTTCTCGCGGATGAGCATGAGGGCGGTGCCGACCACCATCTCCTGGCCGTTGCCGCTGGCGCTTCCCGTCCGCGGAGCCTGCCCGACGACGACGCGCGCGACGTCGCGGAGCAGGATGGGTACGCCCTCCCGCGTCGCGACGACGACCTGCTCCAGCTCGGCGAAGCCCGTGACGCGCCCACCGGAGCGGACCACCAGGCCCTCGCCGCCGCGCTCCACGTAGCCCGCCCCAGTGGAGACGTTGTTCCGCTCGATGGCGGTGGAGAGGTCGGCGAAGCTCAGCCCAAGGCCGATCAGGCGGGCCGGGTCGGGCTGGATCACGTACTGCTTGGTGTAGCCGCCGATGGCGTCCACCCCCGCTATGCCCGGCACGTTCCGGACCTGCGGCCGGATGATCCAGTCCTGGACGGTCCGGAGGTAGGTCGCCCGGTCCGCATCGGTCACCAGCCGCTCGCGCTCGGGCGTCAGGTAGCTGCCGTCAGCCTGCCAACCCGGCTGCCCGTCCGGCACGGTGTCGCCCTGCTTTCGAGGCGCGAAGTTCACCGTCCACATGGTGACTTCGCCGAGGCCCGTGGACACCGGCCCCAGGCGCGGCTCCACCCCCTCGGGCATGGCCTCGCGCGCCTCGATCAGGCGCTCGAGCACCTGCTGGCGCGCGAAGTAGATGTCGGTGCTCTCGGTGAACACCGCGGTGACCTGACTGAAGCCGTTGCGGGAGATGGAGCGCGTGCTCTCCAGCCCGGGGATGCCTGCCAGCGCCGTCTCGATCGGGAAGGTGACCTGCTTCTCGATCTCGTAGGGCGAGAGAGAGGGCGCGAGCGTGTTGATCTGCGCCTGGTTGTTGGTGATGTCCGGCGTGGCGTCGATGGGCAGCCGGGCGAGCGACCACGCACCGATGCAGGTCGCGATGACGGCCAGCAGCACGACCGTCCAGCGGTTGCGGACGGAGAAGTCGAGGATGGGTCCGATCATGTCCGGGCGGGCCTCAGTGCGCGTGCCCGGCTTCGGACTTGCTCAGCTCGGCCCGGAGCGAGAAGGCGTTGGCCACCGCGATCTCCGTCCCCTGATCCAGCCCGAAGATGATCTCGTATCCGTTCGTGTCCTCGCGGCCGGTCTCGACCTCCCGCAGCTCGAAGCCCTCCTCGTTCCGGACGAACACGACCTTCTTGCCCTCGACCTCCTGCACGGCGTCGCGCGGAACCAGCACGTCCACCTGCTGCTCGGCCGTGGAGAGGTGGGCGGTGACGAAGCCTCCTGCTCGCCAGGTGCCCTCGGTGTTGGGGATCTCAGCAACGGCCCGAGCGGACCGGGTCTCGGGATCGAGGACCGGGCTGAGGAAGACGATCTTCCCCTCCGTTCGGGCGTCGCCCTCGCCGGTGATGAAGACCGTCTGACCCTGGCGGGCCATGGGCAGGTCACGGGGCGGGATGGTCAGTTCCACCCAGAGAACGGAAAGGTCGGCCACCGCGAACACCTCGGCCTCCGCGGCGACGGAGGCGCCGAGCACCGCGTTGCGGGCGGTGACCCGCCCGGCCATGGGCGCCCGCAGTTCCAGGCGCCGGAGCGTGGCGGCGGGCTGGCGGGCCAGGGCGGCGACCTCCGCCTCCGAAAGGCCGAGGGCGGCCAGGCGGGCGCGGCCGAGATCCACCTTGATGCGGGCCTCCTCGGCTGCGGTCCGGGCCTGCAGGAACTCCTGTTCGGCGGAGATCCGCTGGCGCCAGAGGCGCGTCTCGCGGGCTAGTGTGGTCTCGGCGAGCGCGGCGGAGCGCGTGGCGGCCAGGAACTCGCCCTTGGCGTCCGCCACCTCCCGGCTCTCCAGCACGGCGAGAACATCGCCCTTCCCGACCTCCTGGCCCAGCGCCGTCCGGACCTCTGCCACGATGCCGCCCAGGCGGGCCGTCACGCGCGCCTGCCTGTCCTGGCTGGCCGCGAGCACCCCCGGGACGGCGGCCCGGGTCACGAGCGTACCAGGGCCGACCGCGGCCACGCGGATTCCTGCGGCCTCGACCTGCTCGGCGGTCATGGCGATGTGGCCTTCCTCGCCGTGCCCTTCGCCTTCGGCGTGGCCATGGGCATCCCCCTTCGTTGCAGCGGCGGGCGCGGCAGCACGGGCAGTGCCGGTGGAAGTGGAGCCGAGGCCGAGCAGTCCACGGGCGGTCTCGGGGATGGAGGGGAAGGCGACGGCCAGGGCCAGGCCACCGACGGCGGCGCCCGCGAGCAAGGTCATGCGGAGCATCAGCGGGCACTCCCGTTCGGGGCGTTCACGGGCTGAGGTGAGACGGCCGGCAGATCACCGCGCAGGCGCTGCACCTGGGCGCGGAGGGCGTGGAAGGCCTGGATCGCCTCTACGAGCTGGGCACGGGTGTCCGAGAGCGACCTCTGCGCGTCGAGCACCTCAAGGAAGCTGAAGCGGCCCTCGTTCCAGCCGAGGCTGGCGAAGCGGGCGGCCTGCTCGGCCGAAGGTATTGCCGTTCGGCGCAGGGTATCGACGGACCGCCAGGCGAGAGCGAGGCGCTGCTCCGCCGCGACGAGGGTAGCGACCAGCAGGTTGCGTCCACGCTCGCCCTCCGCCTCGGCGCGGGTCAGCTCGGCCTGCGCGCGGGCGATGCCTCCCTGATTCCGGTCGTAGAACGGCAAGGGGATGGAGGCACCGGCGACGAAGGCGGTCTCGTTGCTGTCGCCGAACCGGCGCACATCCCCGGCGATGGTCACGTCGGGCACGGCGGTGGCTCGCTGGAGGGTCACGTTCGCCCGCTGCTGCGCGATGGCCGCATCCAGCCGGGCCAGCTCGGGGCTGGCCGAGAGGCGGGCCAGCGGGTCGGACGGGACTGGGCGTCCCGGGTTCGGCCCGATGTCGTCGAACCAGGGCTGTCTCGGGGCGAGGTCGATGCGGGGAACCCCGACGAACACGGCGAGATCGGCGAGGGCGATATCGAGCTCGCGCTGGGCACGCTCGGCCGCGATGTCGGCGGTGGCGCGGGCGACCTCAGCGCGCTCGGCCTGGAGCAGCGGGTCGCGGCCTGCCTCCAGCCGGGCACGCGCCGCACGCAGGGTATCCGCTGCCAGGCGGGCACGCTCTCGCTCGACGGCGACCAGGCGCCGGGCGGCCTCGGCGGTGGCTAGGGCGGTCACGACCTCGCGCGCTATCTCGAGCCGGGCGCCGGCGAAATCCAGCGTGGCAACCTCGCCACTCCGGGCCGCCAAGTCCATGCGGGCGCCCCGCTTCCCGCCCAGCTCGAGCCTCTGGGCCAGGCCCACCGTGCTCTCCAGGCCCCGGAAGCCCCGGTACTCCTGGCGGCCGCCGAACCCGCCGAAGTTCTCGAAGCTGCCTCTCAGCTCCGGGTTCGGCCGCAGCCTTGCCTGGAGGGCGTCGGCCTGGACGGCCTGCCGCGCGGCCCAGGCACCGCGGAGCGCGGGGGAAACGGTGAGCGCGGCCTCGACGGCCTGCTGGGGGGATGTGACGACGAGCGGCGCAACGGGCGGACGGGTGTCCTGCGCGAAGGACAGGGCCGGGACGACGGCGAGAACCGCCGCGAGCCGGACAACGCTGAATGACATAGGGGCACCTGGGATGACGGATCACGGACGGCCAGGCATCGCCACCCCTAAAGATGGGCGGGCCGGACCAACGGGAAAGCGTGCTCCGTCAGGCGCGAGGTGGTCTGGGTGGCAGTTCCGTCACGCCGGACAGCAGCACCCGGTCAGGCGCGGAGATCGGCTTGAACTCCGGATGGGCGACGGCAGGAGCCGCAGCGGCCAGTATCGGCGGGAGCGGTGTCACCTTGCCGCAGAGGTGGTGGGCGGAGTGACACGGCAAGGCATCCGGCCGCAGAGGGTTATCCCCGGAGCCGCCATTCGCGAGCACGATCTCGACCTGCACGGCGGGAGCCGGGGCTGTCGAGGCCCCCGCCTCCGTCGAGACCGCCACGGACAGGAGCATGAGCGCGCACATCATCACCGAGAACGCTCGGCGAAGGATCCTGGTGGCCAGCGATGTCGGCAGAACGAGCATGCAGGGGCAAGTCTAACGCGGGCGTAATACGGTGTCATCGGGGGACAGGTGGACATCTCCCCTTTCCGTCACGCAGGGCGTGCCAGGGATGCTCCGATGCGGGAGCGCGCCACTGCAGTCCCATATCCTCCGGGATAGCCCGATGAGGAGGCACCATGGCGAGGCTGACGATCGGCGAGCTGTCACGGATGATCGGCGTGAAGGGGGACACCATCGGCTGGTACGAGGCCGAGGGCTGGCTGCCCGCTCCCGGCCGGGCCGAGGGAGGGCACCGGTCCAACGGGGATACACACCTCCGGCGGCTCGGCTTCATCCGCCATGCCCGGGAACTCGGCTTCCCGATGGAGCAGATCCGCTCCCTGCTGGATCCTGCCGACCGGCCAGGGGACGACTGTTCTGCCGCCCACGCCATCGCCATGGCCGACATCGCCGAGGTGTCGAGGAGCAGGAGGCGGGGCAACCCTCCCCTCACGCCCGATGCAGCCCACACCGAACGTCGTCCCCCGCGTCGGCTCCCGTCAACCGTTACACGTCGAGATTCGCGACCTTCAGCGCGTTGCCGACAATGAAGTCGCGGCGCGGCTCCACCACATCGCCCATCAGGGTCGAGAAGACGCGCCCGGCGTCATCCGCATCCTCCACCGCCACGCGCAGCAGGGTGCGCGCCTCGGGGTCCAGCGTGGTCTTCCACAGCTGCTCCGGGTTCATCTCGCCAAGGCCCTTGAAGCGCTGCACGGTCAGGCCCTTGCGGCCCTGCGCCAGGATGCGGTCCGGCGCCGCCATCGGGCCCCGGACCTCCTGCCGCTGGGCATCGAAATGCAGCACGGCCGGGCCGGCGAAATCGGCGGAAAGACGGTCGCGCCGCTCCTCCAGCCAGCGCGCCTCGGCCGAGCGCAGCGCCACGGGGTCGAGGTGGTGGCTCTCCGTCACGCCGCGCACCTGGCGGAAGACGCGCAGCCCCTCCTCGTCCAGCGTGGCCTTCCAGCTGCGCTCCGTCGGCGCCGCCATGTCGTTCAGCCGGGCGACCAGCCGCTGCGTCGCATCCGGATGCGGCTCCACGCCGAGCGCGCCGGCCACCGCGGCCTGTTCCACGATCTCCGCCGGCACGTTCGTCGCGAGGCGACGGATACGGCGGGAGGTGTTGCGCAGCTCGTCCACCACCGCGCGCAGCTCCTCGCCGGCGATCTCGCGGCCATCGGCGAAGGCCATGCGGGCGCCGTGCAGCGCCTTCTCCAGCAGGAACTCCTCGAGCGCGCGGTCGTCCTTCAGGTAGCGCTCCTCATTGCCGCGCTTGGCGCGGTAGAGGGGCGGCTGGGCGATGTAGAGATAGCCGCGCTCGATCAGCTCCGGCATCTGCCGGAAGAAGAAGGTCAGCAGCAGCGTGCGGATATGCGAGCCGTCCACATCCGCGTCCGTCATGATGACGATGCGGTGGTAGCGCAGCTTGTCCGGGTCGAAGAACGGCATGTTCGGCCGGTCCGGATCGCGCGTGCCGATGCCGGCGCCGAGCGCGGTGATCAGCGTGCCCACCTCGGCGGAGGAGAGCATCTTGTCCATCCGCGCGCGCTCGACATTCAGGATCTTGCCCTTGAGCGGCAGGATGGCCTGATTGGCGCGGTTGCGGCCCTGCTTGGCGGAGCCGCCTGCGGAGTCACCCTCGACCAGGAAGAGCTCGGACTTCGCGGGGTCCTTCTCCTGGCAGTCGGCGAGCTTGCCGGGAAGCGTGGAGATATCCAGCGCGTTCTTGCGCCCGACCTTCTCGCGCGCGGCCTGAGCCGCCTTCCGCGCCACGGCCGAGAGCACGACCTGCTCGAGGACGAGCTTCGCCTCCTTCGGATGCGTCTCGAACCAATGGGACAGCGCATCGGCCACCGCCATGTGCACCACCGGCTGCACCTCGGAGGAGACGAGCTTGTCCTTCGTCTGGGACGAGAACTTCGGATCCGGCACCTTCACGGAGAGGATGCAGGAGAGGCCCTCGCGCATGTCCTCGCCGGAGAGCTCGACCTTCTCCTTCTTCGCGAGCTCGGCGGCATATTTCGTCACCACGCGGGTGAGGGCCTGGCGGAAGCCGGCCTGATGCGTGCCGCCGTCGCGCTGCGGGATGTTGTTGGTGAAGCAGAGGGTGCGCTCGCGCGGCGAGCGGTTCCACCACATCGCCATCTCCACCCTGATGCCGTTCACCTCCTTCGAGGAGAAGGCCACGGGCGGCTTGAAGAGCGGGTCCTCCGCGGCATCCATCCACTCCACGAAGGCGGTCAGCCCGCCCTCGAAGTGGAAGTCCACCTGCTGCACGGGGGTGTGGCGCTCGTCGCGCAGATGGATCTTCAGGCCGGAGTTGAGGAAGGCCAGCTCGCGCAGGCGCTTCTCCAGGATGGCGAATTCGAACTCGGTCTTCGTGAAGGTCTCGGCGGAGGGCTTGAAGGTCACCTCCGTGCCGTTCGGATGGTCGCTCGGGCCCACCACCTTCAGGGGCTGCACCGTCTCGCCATATTCGAAGCGGATGAAGTGCTCCTGCCCGCCGCGCCAGATCCGCACCTCCATCCATTCGGAGAGCGCGTTCACCACCGCGGCGCCGACGCCGTGGAGGCCGCCGGAGACCTTGTAGGAGTTCTGGTTAAACTTGCCGCCCGCATGCAGGCGCGTCAGCACCACCTCGGCGGCGGAGACGCCTTCCTCGGCATGGATGTCGGTGGGGATCCCGCGCCCGTCATCCGTCACCGTCACGCTGCCATCGCCGTTCAGCACGGCGGTGCAGGTGGTGGCATAGCCGGCCTGCGCCTCGTCCACCGCGTTGTCGATGATCTCGAAGGCCATGTGGTGCAGGCCCGAGCCGTCGTCGGTGTCGCCGATATACATGCCGGGGCGCTTGCGGACGGCTTCGAGGCCGCGCAGCACGGTGATGGAGGCGCTGTCATAGGCGCCGTCGGCGCCGGCGGCGGCGACCTCGGCCTTATGGGCGGCGCGGGTGGACTCGGTCATGCGGGGTGGGAACCTCTCGGGCCGCGCCAAAGGCGCGCGGCAGCATACGGAATCGTGTCCCGACAATATAAGGATTCCGCGCGCGCGAAGCCATGCTTACGGCGCCAAAATCAAGGATTTCAGGCCCGGGAAAGCCGATTTCCGGCCTCTCCGGCGAGGATTTCCGGGCCGGCCGGGCGCCCCTGCCCCTCAGTCCGGCACCACCCCCTCCGCGCCGATGGCGAAACGCTCCGCCACCCCGTCCAGCGAGGCGAAGACACCCGGCTCGGTTCCCGTGAGGAAGCTCTGGGCGGGCAGGGCCGCGAGGGCCGCGAAAAGGGCCTCCCGCCGCGTGGCATCCAGATGGGCGGCGATCTCGTCCAGCAGCAGCAGGGGCGCGAAGCCACGGGCGGCGGCGATCAGGGCGGAATGGGCCAGCACGGTGGAGATCAGGAGCGCCTTCTGTTCCCCGGTGGAGCAGAGCTCGGCCGGAACCCCCTTGGGCAGGTGGGAGAGGCGCAGGTCGCATCGGTGCGGGCCGGCCAGGGTCATCCCGGCGGCGGCATCCCGGCCCCGGCGGGCCGCCAGGGTTTCGCGCAGCCCGTCCTCCACCTCCAGGGCCGAACGGCTCTCCAGCGCGGCGGCGGTTTCGCATTCGAGGGCACAGAGCGCCGCCGGGAAGGCACCCGCCACCCCCTCCGCCAAGGTCCCGTTCAGCCGCGTGATCAGGGAGCGCCTGGCGGCCGTCAGCGCCACGCCATGGCGGGCCATGGCATCCTCCAGCCCGTCCAGCCAGCGCGGCTCCAGCCGGCCGCCCTCGCGCCCGTCGGCCAGAAGGCGGTTCCGCTGGGTCATGGCGTTCTCATAGGCCGAGACCTCGCGGGCATGGTTCGGGTCCAGGGCCCAGACCAGCCGGTCCAGGAAGCGACGGCGGCCGGAGGCGGCCTCCTGGAACAGCCGGTCCATCTGCGGGGTGAGCCAGACGGCCGCGACGAGGCGGCCCAGCTCCGCCTGAGTCTTCACCGGCTCTCCATCGAGGCGGAAGACACGTTTCTCCGGGGAGCCGTCATGGGCCGTGCCGGTGCCGAGATCGAAGGCGCCCTCCGGCCCCTCGAACCGCCCCGAGACGGCCCAGGGCAGGCTCTCCTCCCCCACATGGCGGCCGAGATCGGCGATCTTCGCGCCGCGCAGCCCCCGGCCCGGGCCGAGCAGGCTGATCGCCTCCAGCAGGTTCGTCTTGCCCGAGCCGTTCTCCCCCGCGATCACCACGATGCCCGCCGAGAACCGCATGGCGGTGCGCGCGTGGCTGCGGAAATCCTGCAGCTGCAGGCGGGTGAGGCGGAGCGAGGGGGTCACGGAAGCGGAGCGCCAGGGAGGAGGGCCGCCCCGGCGGCGCGGCCCGTGAAGGCGGCCGGATGAGAACCGCCGATGACGGGACCGCCGGACCGCCCATTAGGCGACCCGGCGGGCCATGCTCTCTCAGATGGCGCCGGATGGCGCCGCATCAAGCGAAGCGGGGTCAGACCCGCATCGGCATGAGGACGTAGAGCGCCTCTGGCTTGGCCGCATCCTGCACGATGGTGGGGGCGGAGCCGTCGGCGAAGCGGAACTCCACCTGCCCGTCCACCTGGTCCGTGATGTCCTTCAGGTAGCGGGCCTGGAAGCCGATCTCGAGCGGGGCGGCGTCATAGGTGACGGTGTCGCCATCCAGCTCCTCCTGCGCCTGGCCCTGGTCCGGCGAGGCGGCGGTGAGCAGGAGGTGGTTCTTCTCCAGGGAGAGCTTCACCGGGCGGGAACGCTCGGAGGAGATGGCCGCCACGCGGTCCACGGCGGCGGCGAAGGCGGTCTTGTCCACGGAGAGGACGCGGTCGTTCCCCTTGGGGATCACCCGCTCGTAATCCGGGAAGGTGCCGTCGATCAGCTTGCTGGTCAGCGTCACCGTGCCGAGCTTCACCTGCAGCTTCGTGTCGGAGAGCCGCATCTCGATCTCGTCGGTCGCCTCATCCGCCAGCTTGCGCAACTCGGCGATGGTCTTGCGGGGCACGATCACGCCCGGCATGCCCTCCGCGCCGTCCGGCAGGGGCTCCTCCACCCGCGCCAGGCGATGGCCGTCCGTCGCTACGGCCCGCAGCACCTTCGCGCCGTCCACCTCGGTCGCGTGCAGGTAGATGCCGTTGAGGTAGTAGCGGGTCTCCTCGGTGGAGATCGCGAAACGGGTGCGGTCCACCAGGTCCCGGAGCATGCCGGCGGTGACGCTGAACCGATGGGGCAGCTTGCCCTCGGTCATGGAGGGGAAATCCTCCACGGGCAGCACCATCAGGCTGGTGTTGTAGCGGCCGGCCCGCAGGGCCAGGGGGGCATCGCCGCCCTTGTGGTCCAGCTCCACCTTGGCGCCGTCGGGCAGCTTGCGGACGATCTCGAACAGGGTGGCGGCGGGCGCCGTGCAACGGCCCTCGCGCCCCACCTCGACGCCGCCGACCTCTTCGACGATCGCGATTTCCATATCCGTCGCGGTCAGGCGCAGGCGGCCCTCGCCGGCATCCAGCAGCACATTCGCCAGGATGGGGATGGTGTTGCGCCGCTCCACCACGCTCTGGACATGGGCGAGGGCCTTCAGAAGCACCGCCCGGTCCACCGTGAACTTCATCGCCGCCACCCCCGCAACGCTCTGGAGGGCGGAAAGCCCCCGGATGAGCCTCGTATCATCCTGAAAACGCGACGTGAAGCCTCACCCCCAAACGGGGCCTCAGGTCTCCAGCATCCGGCGCAGCAGCTCCACATCCTCGGCGAAGCCGGCATCGCCCTGCATCAGCTCCGCCACGCGGGAGACGGCATGCATGACCGTGGTGTGGTCGCGGTTGCCGAAGCGGCGCCCGATCTCGGGCAGGGAGCGGGAGGTGAGCTGCTTGGACAGGTACATGGCCACCTGCCGGGGGCGCGCCACGTTGCGGGCACGGCGGGCTGAGGACATGTCGGAGATGCGGATGTTGTAGTGCTCGGCGACCCGCTTCTGGATCTCCTCGATCGTCACCCGCCGGTCATGGGCGCGCAGGATATCGTGCAGCACCTCCTGGCAGGATTCCAGGGTCACCGGCCGGCCGAAGAGGTTGGCATGGGCGATCAGGCGGTTCAGGGCGCCTTCCAGCTCGCGCACGTTGGAGGTGATCTTGTGCGCCAGGAACTCCAGCACGCGGGCGGGCACGTCCACCCCGGCGGAGGCCGCCTTGCTCTCCAGGATGGAGATGCGGAGCTCGTAGGTGGTGGCGTGGATGTCGGCCACCATGCCGCAGCCCAGGCGGGTGCGCAGGCGGTCCTCCAGCCCGGCCAGGTCGCTGGGCGGCTTGTCGGAGGAGACGACGATCTGCTTGCCCTGGTCCACCAACGCATTGAAGGTGTGGAAGAACTCCTCCTGCGTGTTGTCCTTGCCGATCAGGAACTGCAGGTCGTCGATCATCAGCACGTCGACGGAGCGGAGGCTCTCCTTGAACTCCATGGTGGACTGCGAGCGCAGCGCCGCGATGAAGCGGTACATGAACTTCTCGGCGCTCATATAGGCCACGGAGCGCCCGGGCCCGCCCATCTGCGGCTCGCGGATCGCCCAGGCGATCGCATGCATCAGATGCGTCTTGCCCAGCCCCACCCCGCCATAGAGGAAGAGCGGGTTGAAGCCGGGGGAATTCGGCTTCTCGGCCACGCGGCGGGCGCAGGCATGGGCGAATTCGTTCGGCTTGCCCACGATGAAGCTGTCGAAGGTGAAGCGGGGGTCCAGCGGTGCGGCCCAGTCGCCACGCGGCTCCGGCTTCGGCGCCTCGACGCGCGGCTCGCCGGCGGGGCGCGTGGCGCTCAGCGGCTCGGCGAGATCGGCCCCGTCCGCGGCGGCCGGCGCATCGGCCCCGCGCAGGGCGCCCGGTGCCGCGGCCACACGGATATCCACCCGGCGCACCCCGACCGACTCGGCCTGCCAGAGCGCCCGCAGGCGGTCCCCATACTGTCCACGCAGCCAGTCACGCAGGAAGCGGCTGGGGACGTGGATCACGGCCTCTTCGCCCTCGATGCCGGCCAGGGTCAGCTGCCGCAGCCAGGTGCGGTACTCCGCCTCCCCCACCTCCTCGCGGAGGCGGCCGCGGATGCGCGCCCAGGCCGCGTCCAGCCGGGCATCATCGGGCAAGCCCGAAGCCGGGAGGCTGGATGCGGCATTGGCGTGCTGATCCGGCATGCGATCCACCCCCGAGCCCCCTTTCCGCCCTGCGCCACGCGCAAGCGGTCCCTGCAACACGAAGCGTAACTTGCGACCCCGGCCAGGGTAAACGCCAAACACGTTCCTGGCAGTCGCGGAGAGGCGCGCGCAAAGAAAAGCGCCACGGCGCGCAAGCACCGTGACGCATCCGCATCACGACTCTACTTGGAGAAGACTTCGCAAGGGCGCCTGAGCGGCGCCCCTTGCTTGGTCAGGCCGCGGCGCCGATCGCCTTGATGCGAGCGGAAAGCCGCGACAGCTTGCGCGCGACGGTGTTGTCATGCGTCACGCCCTTGTCGGCGGCGCGCTGCAGCTCGGGCTGGGCCAGGCGGAACGCCTCCTGGGCCTTCGCCTTGTCGCCGCCGGAAATCGCCTCTTCGACCGCACGGAGGAAGGTGCGGACGCGCGAGCGGCGGGCGCGGTTGCGCTCGAGGCGCTTCTCGTTCTGCCGGATGCGCTTGCGCGCGGAAGCGGTGTTCGCCATGGGCCTGAAGGATACCAGTCGAAATGTTCGCGGGACGCGCACCGCTCAAGGCGGCCGCGAGGAGGGGGGCGTTCTATCCACAGCCCCCCGAGGAGTCAAGGACGAGGAATCCCCCGCGCCTCAGGCGTTCCGGAAGGCGGGCTTCCGCTTCTCGGCGAAGGCCGCCATGCCCTCCTTCTGGTCCTCGGTCGCGAAGAGGCTGTGGAAGAGCCGGCGCTCGAAGCGCACCCCCTCCCGCAGCGTCATCTCATAGGCGGCGTTCACCGCCTCCTTGGCCAGCACCACCGAGGGCAGGGAGTAGGAGGCGATCGCCTCGCCCATCTTCAGCGCCTCTTCGACCAGGCTCTCCACCGGCACCACGCGGGTGACGAGGTTGGACCGCTCGGCTTCCGCTGCATCCATCATGCGGCCGGTCAGGACGAGGTCCATCGCCTTGGACTTGCCCACGGCGCGGATCAGGCGCTGGGAGCCGCCGGCCCCGGGGATGATCCCCAGCTTGATCTCGGGCTGGCCGAAGCGGGCATTCTCGGCCGCGATGATGATGTCGCACATCATGGCCAACTCGCAGCCGCCGCCGAGGGCGAAGCCCGCCACGGCCGCGATCACCGGCTTCTTGATGGTGAGCACCGTCTCCCACTTGTTGCCGATGAAGTCCTCGAAATGGATGGCGGGGTAGGTGCGGTCCTTCATCTCCTTGATGTCGGCGCCGGCCGCGAAGGCCTTCTCGCTGCCCGTCAGCACGATGGCGCCGATGGCCGGATCCGCCTCGAAGGCCTTCAGCGCCTGGCCCAGCTCGGTCATCAGCTGGTCGCAGAGGGCGTTGAGCGCCGAGGGGCGGTCGAGAGTGATCAACCCCACCTTGCCCCGGGCTTCCGCCTTGATCATCCCGTATTCGGCCATCGCACCCTCCCGTTGAACGGGCGCAGGCTGTGTCGGGTCGCCGGTCCGGTCAACCGGGTCCGGTCAACCGGGGCCGGGTCCGTCAGGCGCGCCGCCGCTCCGGCCAGCCGGTCACGATCCCGCCCGAGGCGATCACCGCCGCGCCGAGCAGGGTCCAGCCATCCGGCGGGTCCCCGAAGATGAGGGCCGAGGAGAGCGTGGCCCAGATCAGCTGGGTGTAGGTCATCGGCGCGAGGATGCTGGCGGGGGCGCGGGAATAGGCCTGGATGAGCAGGTAATGCCCTGCCGAGCCGAACAGGCCGGCCAGGATCATCAGGAGCCAGGCCAGGCCGGAGGGCGCCTGCCAGACAAAGGGCTGGGCCAGCCCCGCGACGGCGCCCGCGGCCAGGCCGGTATGGAGGATGATGGTGCTCGGCCCATCCACAGCGGAGAGCTTGCGGGTGAGGATCTGATAGGCGCCGAAGGAGGCCGCGGTGCCGAGCGGGAGGAAGAGCGCCCAATGGGGCATCTCCCCGGTCAGGAAGGGCGGGCGCAGCGCGATCATCACCCCGACCAGCCCGATCCCGATGCCGACCCAGCGGCGGGGCCCCACCACCTCGCCCAGCACCAGCGCGGCAAGGCCCGCGGTGAAGATGGGGGAGGCGAAGGTGACGGCGGAGGCGTCCGCGAGCGGGATGTAGGAGAGCGCCACGACGAAGAGGACATTGGCGAGCAGCAGCGCCAGGCTCCGCACCACCTCCAGCCCCGGGGCGCGGCTGCGCCAGGGCAGGCGCCCCGTGGCCAGCCGCAGCGCCAGCGCCACCACCAGCGTGTGGAAGACGAAGCGCATGAAGACGATCTGCGGCACGGGGTAATCGGCGGTCAGCATCTTCGTCACCGTGTCCAGGGCGACGAAAAGGGCGATGGCCGAGAACTGGAGCAGCAGGCCGGCGAGGATGGGAGACATCGGGCGGGCTTATGCCATGCGCCGCCCGGCCCGTCCCCGCCCTCCGGCCGGACTCAGTCGGCGGTCACGTTCGCCGCCTTCGCCACGGGGCCCCAGATGGCGTCCTGCGCCCGGATCGTCTCGGCCAGCTCGGCCCGGGTCGAGCCCACCGGCTCGGAGGCCAGCTCCCGCAGCCGCCCCGCCACGGCGGGGTCGCGCGCCAGGGCCATCATGGCCTCCTCCAGCCTCGCGGCCACGGGCTCGGGCAGGCCACGCGGGCCGACCAGGGCGAGCCAGGTTTCCGCGACGAAGCCCGGCACGCTTTCCGCCACCACCGGCACGTCCGGCGCCAGGGCGGAGCGGGTGGGAGAGGCGATCGCGACCGCCCGCGCCCGCCCGTCCCGCGTGGGGGGCAGGCCCGTCACCACCGTGTCCGTATAAAGGGCGATGGTGCCGGTCAGCAGGTCCGGCAGGGCCGGGCCGGTGCCCCGGTAGTGCACGATGGTGCATTCACGGCCGAGCTCGCGCATCAGCAGCGACACGGCCAGGTGCTGGGTGGTGCCGGCGCCGGGCGTGCCGCAGGGCAGCGGCCCCCTTTCCAGCGCGGTACGCAGGGAGGCGATGTCCGTGATCCCGGAACTCGGCGCCGCCAGGAACACCACGGGGATCGCGGCGAAGCGGCTGATCGGCGTGAAGTCCCGCAGCGGATCGAAGGGCATGCTGCGATAGATGTGGCGGTTGATGACCAGCGGCCCGGCGGGCACCGCCCCCAGCGTGTTGCCGTCCGGCGCGGCCTTGGCCACCGCATCGGCGGCGATGTTCCCGCCGGCGCCCGTGCGATTCTCCACCACCACGGTGCGCCCCAGCCGGGCGGCCAGCCCCTCCCCCATCACGCGGGAGAGGAGGTCGATGCCCCCGCCGGGCGGAAAGCCGACGATCAGGCGGATCGGCGGCTGGGCCTGGGGCTGGGCCAGGGCAGGCGTCGCCGCGGGCAGCAGGGCCGCGAGGCCGAGCGCGAGAGCGCCGAACAGGGTGGCGGGGCGGGGCATGGGCGAATCCTCCAGGCGTCTTTGCCCGGACGCTCCCGCCCCGCCCCGCCTGCGTCAACCGGGGCTCAGTTCGGGGCCAGCACCACCGAGGCCTGGACCATGGCCGTCACCACGATGTCCTCCGACTGCGCGACCGGCGCGGGCGCGGCGCGCGCCGCCATGGCCTGGGCCATCATCGGCCGGGGCGGCGCGACATCCGGGGCTTCCAGCTGAAGCTCGGCGATCCGCTCCACGCGCTGGCCCATCTGGGCGGCCACGGCCTCGGCCCGCCGGCGCAGGGCGTCCAGGGCCATGGAGGCGGCCTCCTGCCGCGCGGCCCGGGCCGCGTCGCGCGTCAGCCCGTGCTGGATGCCGCCCAGCACCAGCCCGCGGGATTGCAGGGTTCCGGCCAGCTCCGGCAGCGCCGCCTGGTCCTTCGCGCGCAGGTTGATGGTCTGGGTGGCCACCCAGCGCGCCGGATCCTCCTGCCGCCAGGTGCGATAGGCGCCGGTGGAAGCGGTGACGCCCTGGACGCCACGGGCCGTCTCCAGGGCGGCCGCCATGGTCCGGTTCACCGTGGCCTGAGCGCCGGCGGCCGAGGACTCGCGCGCCTCGAAGCGGAGACTGGCCACGACCTCGTCCGGGGCGCGCGTCACCTCGGCCGATTCGCCGAGGCGGAGGAGGGTTCCGGGCCCCGGGAACACCGGTGCCGGCTGCGCCGCGGCCGCGCCGGCCAGGAGCGGGAGAGCGAGGAGGGACATCAGGAGGGTGCGTCTCATGCCGGCGATCCTATAGGTGATGGTGCGGCGGAGATGGGGCGGCCCGGCGCCCGGATGGCGGCGGCGCGCGCTTGTGATCGCCTTCGCCCCTGGCGCCGGTCCTCCCCGCGAAACGTCCTCCCGGGGCTGCGGGACCGATGGGGCTGGTCTAGGCTCGCGGCGCCGGGCGGCCTTCCCCGCCCCACGGAGCAGTGAGAAAGCGATGCTGGGCAAGCTGTTGGGCGCCGTCACGGGCGATGCAGGCCGAATCGAGCCTCAGGAACTCGGCGAGCGCTTCATGGAATCCCTCTTCCCCGGCGAGACGGTGCTGGCGGCGTTCCGCACGGTGCGGGACGGTTTCGCCCTGACGGATTGGCGCCTGATGCTGGTGGACCGGCAGGGTGTCACCGGCTCGAAGACGGAGGTGGTCAGCATTCCCTACCGCTCGGTGCTGCGCTTCTCGCTCGAGACCGGGGGGACGCTGGAGCTGGACGACGAGCTGAAGATCTGGGACCGCGCCTCCGACGCACCCTGGTCCCTCAGTTTCCGCCGGGGTGGTGGCGCGGCGGCCGAGGCGCACCGGATCCTTTCGGAACGGGTCCGCGGCTAGCACGCGGCCACCGACTCCATGCCGCTCTGGCTGGCCGCCACCCTGTCGGCCGCGCTGTTCCAATGCTGGCGCACGGCGCTCCAGCAGAAGCTACGCGGCGCGCTTTCGCTCAATGCCGCGGCCGTGGTGCGCTATCTCTATGGCGTGCCGCCCGGGCTCGCGCTGCTCGGCGCCTGGTGGTGGGCGACAGGCGGCACGCTGCCGGCCTTCGGTGCCTGGGCGCTTTTCCTCTGCGCCGTGGGCGGGCTGCTGCAGATCTTCGGCACCGTCTTCCTCATCGCCTCCTTCGCGCCGCGCGGCTTCGCGGTCGGCACCGCCTATTCCAAGACCGAGGCCTTGCAGGGCGCGGTCTTCGCCATGGTGCTGCTGGGCGAGCATCTGTCGCCCCTCGCCTGGGCCGGCGTCTCGCTGGGTGTCTGCGCGGTGCTGTGGCTCTCCATGGCGGGGCAGGTCGGCAGCATCGCGCAGGCCTTGCGGGCCACGGCGCAGCCCGCCGCGCTCTTCGGCATCGCCGCCGGCGCCTGTTTCGGCCTGACCGGAATCGCCATCCGGGCGGCCAACCAGAATCTTGGCGCTGCGGACCCGGTGCTGGGCGCGCTCTGCACCCTGGTGGTCACGAACATGATGCAGACCGTGATGCAGGGCGCCTGGCTGCTGGCACGGGAGCCGGCCTCGGTGGGTGCGGTGTTCCGGAACTGGCGCAACGCGGCGCCCGTGGGGTTGCTCTCCGCCATGGGCTCGGCCTGCTGGTTCACCGGCTTCGCGCTGGCCCCGGTGGCCCTGGTGCGCTCCGTCGGGCAGGTGGAGATCGTCTTCACCCTCGCCTTCGGCCGCTGGTACCTGAAGGAGCCGCTCAAGGCCCGGGACGCGGTGGGCGCCTTGCTGATCGTCTCCAGCGTGGTGCTGGTGGTCCTGGGCTGAACCGCGCCGATCGGGTCTGGCCCTGGAACGGTTCGGCTGCGACAAACACCCCCCGATGGAACACGCGCCGCCCTTCCTCGCCAGCCTCGTCCTCGGCCTGGCCTTCGCCTTCGCCTTCGGGCTCGCGGCGCGCGCGCTGCGCATGCCGCCCCTGGTGGGATACCTCGTCGCGGGGGTGGCGATCGGGCCGAACACGCCGGGCCTGATCATCGACGGCGCCTTCACCCGCACCCTGGCGGAAGTGGGCGTGGGCCTGCTGCTCTTCGGCGTCGGGCTGCATTTCCGCCCGCAGGACCTCCTCACGGTCTGGCGCGTGGCCGTACCGGGGGCGACGGCGCAGGTGGCCATCGGCATGCTGCTGGGCGCGGCGCTGGGCATGGCGCTGCCCGGCCTTGGCCTCGGCCCCGCGCTCGTCTTCGGCCTCGCCCTCGCCATCGCCTCCACCGCGGTCGCCACGAGGGCGCTGGAGGAGCGTGGCCAGCTTTCCGGGGAGGCGGCGCGCATCGCCCTGGGCTGGCTCGTCCTGCAGGACCTGCTGGTGGTGCTGGGCCTGGTTCTCGTGCCCGCCGCCGCGGGCGGGCAGGAGGATGGACTCGGCGGCGCCATCCTGATCGCGATCGCCAAGCTCTGCGCCTTCATGGCCCTCATGCTGCTGGTGGGGCGGCGCATCCTGCCCTGGGGGCTGGGGCTGGTGGCGCGCTCGGGCTCGCGCGAGCTGTTCACCCTCTCGGTCGTGGTGATCGCTTTGGGTGTCGCCTTCGGGGCCTCCACCCTGTTCGGCGTCTCCTTCGCGCTCGGGGCCTTCTTCGCCGGGGTGGTGCTCGGCGAAAGCGACCTGGGCCATCAGGCCGCGGCCGAGACCCTGCCCTTGCAGCGAATCTTCGCGGCGATCTTCTTCGTCTCCGTGGGCATGCTGCTCAACCCGCTCACCGTGCTCGATGCGCCGCTGACCTCCTTGCTGGCGCTCGCCGTGGTGCTGCTCGGCACGGGGGGCGCGACCTTCCTGCTGCTGGTCCTGCTCCGCGTCCCGCCCAAGACCGCCGCCATGGTCGCGGCCGCCCTCGCGCAGATCGGCGAATTCTCCTTCGTGCTGATGGAGCTCGCGATCGGCCAGGGCATCCTGCCGGCCGCGCTGCGTGGCCCCATCCTGCTGGGCAGCTTCGGCGCCATCCTGCTCATGCCCCTCACCTACCGCGCCCTCATCGCGGTGGCCTCGCGGATGCGGGGGCGGATGCTGCCGGCGCGCGACAGCAAGGGGCGCTTCGTGCCCAGCCTGCCCCGGCTGGAGAACCACGCGATCCTGGTGGGCTATGGCCGGGTGGGCGTGCTGGTCGCCGCCGCGCTCCGCCGCCACAACCTGCCCTTCCTCGTCATCGAGGATGACCGCAAGCGCGCGGAGATGCTCCGCGGACAAGGCGTGCCGGTCCTCTGGGGGGATGGGACCCAGCCCGAGATGCTGGAGGCGGCCCATGCGGAACGCGCCCGGCTGCTCATCGTGACCCTGCCCCTGGCCTGGGAGGCCCGGCGGATCGTGGAGCTGGCGCGCGCCGCCAACCCCGGCATCGTCGTCACCGTGCGCGCCCATCAGGATTCCGAGGTGGACTGGCTGCATGACCAGGATTCGACCGGGCTGGCGGTGATGGGCGAGCGCGAGGTGGCGCTCGGCATTGCCGATTTCGCCCTGCAGCGGATGGGCGTCGCCTCCACCACGGCACAGGCCACGGTGGATGTGCTGCGCAAGCGACGCGTGGCGGATGCGGCCGTGGCAGGGCTCGGCGCTTGACCCTGCGCTTCGATCCGCCGGCGGGAACGCGGCGAGGCCTGCCCGTCATCCTCCTGCACGGCGCCGCCTGTGGCCCCTGGGTCTGGGCGGAGGGCTTCGGCCAGCGCCTCGCCGAAGCAGGCCATGCTGGCCTGGCCGTGCCCCTGCATGGCCGCAGCTTGTCCGACCGCCTGGGCGCCGTGCGGGCGGTGCTGGATTCTGGCCCGGCCCTCCTGGTCGGGCATTCCCTCGGCGCGCTGATCGCGCAGCGGCTGCTCGACCACCCCGCCGTGCGGGGCGCCGCCCTGCTCGCGCCCGTGCCGCCGGAAGGGCTCTGGTGGTCCAATGCCCATCTCGCCGCCTCCGACCCCGCGCTCTGGGGCGAGGTGGCGAAGATAGCCGGTCCGGGCGAGCCCTCCCCCGCCGTGCTGCGCGGGCTGTTCGGGCCGGAGATCGAGGCCGCGGAGGCCCAGCGCCTCGCGGCGCGGCTGGGGCATGAATCCCCGGCGGCCCTGCTGGAGGCCCAGATGCCGCAACCCGTGACGCCGGGCTGGATTCATGGCCGCCGCATCCTCGTGCTCGGCGCGGCGCATGACCGGCTGATCCCGCGCGATGCGGTCGAGCGATGCGCCCGCTGGCACGGCACCGCGGCCGAGTTCCTTCCACGGGCGGGGCACCTGCTGATGCTGGATGCCGGTTGGGAAAGCGCGGCTGACCGGATCTCGGCCTGGGCGAAGGGCTGAGGAGCCCCTGCCGCCCCGCTTCAGCCGATCCGCATGCCGGCCTCCCGGGCCACCTGGCCCCAGCGGGCATGCGCGGCCGCGATCCAGGCGGCCGCCTCCTCGGGCCCACCCGCCTCGGGCTCCACCGCCCATCCGGCCAGGCGCTGACGCGCCAGGGGCTCGGCGAGCACCGCGGCGACCAGCGCCGCCCAGTCCCGGCGGACCTCCATCGGCACGCCAGGCGGGGCCATGAGGAGATAGGCGAAGCGCACGTCGAAGCCGGGATGCCCGGCCTCAGCGACGCTCGGCGTGTCCGGCAGCATCGCCAGGCGGCTGGGGCCGGAGACGGCGATCGCGCGCAGGCGCCCGTCCCGTACGAAGTCGGCGCCGCCGGACACGGCGATGAAGCCCGCGGCCACCCGCCCTGCCAGGAGATCCGTCATCGCCTCGGCATTGCCGCGAAACGGCACATGCTCCAGCGCCCCGGGCGGCAGGCCGAGGCGGCTGCGCAGGAACTCCATGGCGAGATGCCCGGGCGAGCCATTGCCGGCGGAGGCATAGAGCAGGGGCCGTGCGCCTGCCGCGCGGATGAAGCCCGGGAGGTCCGTGATGCCGGTGGAGGGATGCACCAGCAGCGCCACCGGATAGGTGCCGGCGATCGCCACCGGCTCCAGGTCGCGCGGCTCGAAGCCGGGATTGGCATAGAGATGCGGGTTGAGGGTGAAGGTGGTGTCGATCGCCAGCAGGAGCGTGCGGCCATCCGCCGGAGCGCGCGCCAGGGCCGCGGCGGCGATGTTGCCATTCGCCCCGGCGCGGTTCTCCACCACCACCGTGCCCCTGGGACGCCCATCCGCACCGCGCGCGGCGCCATCGGCCAGCAGCCGCGCCACCCCATCCAGCGCCGCGCCGGGCGGGAAGGCGGCGATGATCCGGGTCACCTCTGCCTGGGCCCCTGCGAGGCGCGGCAAGGCCGCCCCGAGCGCCGTCAGTCCCAAGAGCCGCCTGCTGACCGCCATGCGACCTCCCCCTCCCTTTCCTGCCGGCCTACCGCCGGCTCTCCCGCCGCCCTACCCTCACCGCGGAGATTGGGGGAGGACAAGGCCGGCATGGCCATTCGCAACGTGCTGTTCGTCATGGCGGACCAGTTCCGGTGGGACCACATGTCCTGCGCGGGGCATCCGCACCTGCCCACCCCGAATCTCGACGCGCTGGCCGCGCGGGGCGTGCGCTTCGCCCAGGCCTATGTGCAATCCGGCATCTGCGGCCCGTCGCGCATGTCCTACTACACCGGCCGCTACGTCTCCTCCCACGGCGCGACGCATAACCGCGTGCCGCTTTCCGTGGGGGAGGTGACGCTCGGCTGGCATCTGCGCGAATCCGGGCGCAACCTGGCCCTGGCCGGCAAGACGCATGTGCTGCCGGACGCGCGCGGGATGAAGCGCCTCCAGCTCGACGGCCAGCACGACCTGAAGGCCCTGCTGGACGAGGGATGGTTCACCCTGGTGGACCGGCATGACGGCCATCACGGCGAGCCCGATTCTGCCTATGCCGACTGGCTCCGTGCCCAGGGCTATGACAGCCCCGACCCCTGGACGGATTACGTGATCGCCGTGGACGGCCCGCAGGGGCCGGAATCCGGCTGGAAGATGCGCAATGCCCGCCTCCCCTCCCGCGTGAAGGAGGAGCATAGCGAGACGGCCTACACGACCGATGTCGGCATCCGCTTCATGGAGGAGCAGGGGGAGAATCCCTGGGTGCTGCACCTTTCCTATGTGAAGCCGCACTGGCCCTACATCGCGCCCGCCCCCTACCACGCGATGTTCGGTCCCGAGGACTGCCTGCCCGTCCTGCGCGGCGAGGCGGAGCGGGGCCCCGGCGCGCATCCCGTGCTGCGCGAGTTCCAGAACGAGGAGGTGGCGCAGAACTTCGCCCGCGACGAGACCGTCGCGACCGTACGCCCGGCCTATCAGGGCCTCATCGCGCAGCTCGATCACCATCTCGGCCGGGTGTGGGAGGCGATGGAGCGGCTGGGGCGGTGGAAGGACACGATGGTGATCTTCTGCTCGGACCACGGCGACTATCTCGGCGACCATTGGCTCGGCGAGAAGGAGCTGTTCCACGACTGCATCCAGCGCGTGCCCTTCCTTCTCTACGATCCGTCGCCGGAGGCGGATGCCACGCGCGGCACGGTGGAGCGGCGCTTCGCCGAGGCCATCGACGTGGTGCCCACCATCCTGGATGCGCTTGGCCTGGACCGCGCCGAGCACCTGATGGACGGACGGTCGCTCCTGCCGATCACGCGCGGGCAGGAGGTGGCCTGGCGCGAGGCCGCCTTCTCGGAGCTGGATTGGACCTTCCGTGGCGCCCGCCGCCGCCTGGGCCTGCCCACCGGGCATCACCATGCTTGGATGGTGCGGACCGAGCGCTGGAAATACGTCCACTGGACCGACGGATTGCGGCCGATGCTCTTCGACCTCGCCGCCGATCCAGGCGAGCTGAACGACCTCGGCGCCGACCCGGCCATGGGGGAGGTGTGCCGCGCCATGCGCGAAAGGCTGCTGGCCTGGTTCCAGGGCCTGAAGCGCCGCACCACCATCACCTGGGCCGAGGCGGAGCTTCGGACGGACAGCCACAAGCGCGCCGGGGTCTTCCTGGGCGAGTGGTAATGGGTGGAAGGCGGGCCTCCCGCCTTCCTCTTCCCGTCAGGGCGCGACGGTCGCCTGGATTTCGCGCCGCCACTGGGCCTTGGCCGCCGCGCGCGCGAGGAGCGCGCCGGCCAGGAGCAACACCAGCCCGATCGCGCTGATCGCCAGCATGCTGTTCACCCCAGCGATGGGCGGCCTTCCCCGGCTGAACGGGTTCCAGCCGATGACACCGGCCAGCAGGATATAGACGGCGACCGCCAGGGCCACGGCGCCAAGGACGAAGGCAACAAAGCCGAGGATGTTCAACAACCTGGGCATTCGAATCTCCTTGCCTGCGGGCGGGCGGGAACCCTGCCATGCCCGCGCCCCGTCGCGAAGGGGCGTATCACCGGCGGATCCTATCCCTTTTTCTGATCCGGAACCGCCCCGCCGAGCCACTTGGGAATGGCGTGGGGTCGCCGCTCGTCATCGCGCCTTCATGCCTATATGCAGCCCAACGAGGAGCCCCCCCATGCCGATCGACGAAAGCCGCAGCTTCCTGCCCGTGAACATCGCCGTGCTGACGGTCAGCGACACGCGCGACCTTGCCTCCGACCGGTCCGGCGACGCGCTCGCCGCGCGGATCGAGGCGGCGGGGCATCGGCTGGCAGACCGTGCCATCGTCCGGGACGATGCGGCCGATATCGAGGCGCATCTGCGCCGCTGGATCGCCGATCCGCAGGTGGATTGCGTGGTCACCACCGGGGGCACGGGGATCACCGGGCGGGATGTGACGCCGGAAGCCTTCGCGCGGGTGCTGGAAAAGGAGATCACCGGCTTCGGCGAGCTGTTCCGGATGCTCAGCTACCAGAAGATCGGCACCTCCACGATCCAGTCCCGCGCCATCGGCGGGGTCTCGGGCGGCACCTATCTGTTCGCCCTGCCGGGCAGCACGGGGGCGGTGAAGGATGCCTGGGACGATATCCTGGTCCACCAGCTGGATTCCCGCTTCCGCCCCTGCAACCTGGTGGAGCTGATGCCGCGGCTGCTGGAGCATCTGCGCGCGGCCTGAGGCGCACCCCTGGCAACTTCTGCTTCCGGCGCCACGTTCGATCCGCTCGAACGGATGGAGGCTGGAATGGCTGGAAGCGGCTTGCGCATGGGTCAGGCGGGCGAGGCCGTGCCCTTCGAGATCCCCGGGGCGACCGGCGATTTCCGGATCCAGATCCTCAATGAGGACCGGGCGAAGGGGGTTGTCACCTCCATCGTGCACCTGCCCGCGGGCGGGAAGATCCCGGCCCATTTCCACGATGCCGGTGATGAGATGCACTACGTGCTCGAAGGCGATCTGATCGATGCCGGCGAGACGCTGGGCGTCGGCGCCTTCCTCACCCATGCCAAGGGCGTGGTGCATGGCCCGCATGAGAGCAAGGGCGGCGCCAGGGTGCTAACGGTGCAGAGCTGGCAGAGCGAGGGCGGCGCCTTCGACTTCCGCCCGGCCGAGGGGCAGGAGCCCGCCGGCGGCGAGGGTAGATCGGGCGGGTCCGGTCAGATGTCGGGCGGTTCGCCGGGTGGTTCGTCTGGCGGGGGCTCCGGCACCTCGCAGGTCGATGCCGAAAGCCAGGAAGAGGCCGCCAGGGATCACCGCAACAAGGGCTATTCCTGAGCCCGGGCGGAGGGCGCCCGCGCCCTCCGCGCCCGGTCAGGCCAGGGAGCGGGCGAAGACGGCCGGGTCCACATTGCCCCCGCTGATCACCACGCCCACGGTCCGCCCCCTGGCCGGAACATGCCCCGCCAGGACGGCGGCCAGCGCCACCGCGCCCCCGGGCTCGACCACCAGCTTCAGGTGATCGAAGGCGAAGCGCATGGCCTTCAGCACCTCCTCGGGCGTGACGGACACGCCGCCCGCCAGGCGGGGCTGGTTCACCGCGAAGGTGATCTCGCCCGGGGTGATGGAGAGGAGGGAATCGCAGAAGGTCGATCCCTTGCCATCCGCCCGCAGCCGCTGCCCGGCCGCCAGGGAGCGGGCCGTGTCGTCCCACCCCTCCGGCTCGACCGCGAAGACCTGCGTGCCGGGGCTCGCGCCCTCCACCGCGAGGGCGCAGCCGCCGACCAGCCCGCCACCACCCGTGCAGACGGCGAGCGCATCCATCCGGAGGCCAGCGGCGGCCGCATCCTCGATCAGCTCCAGCGCCACCGTGCCCTGTCCCGCGATGACGTCGGGGTGGTCGAAGGGGGGAATGAGGGTCGCTCCCCGCTCCTCGGTCAGCCGGTTCGCCAGCGCCTCGCGGTCGGTGGTCAGGCGATCGAAGAAGGTGATCTCGGCGCCCCAGCGGCGGGTGCTCTCCACCTTGATGGCGGGGGCATCCTGCGGCATCGCGATCAGCGCCTTGACCCCTTCGGAGGCCGCGGCGCAGGCGATGGCCTGGCCGTGATTGCCGGAGGAATGGGTGACGACCCCGCCGGCCCGCTTCTCCGGGGCCAGGCGCAGCACGGCGTTGGTCGCCCCGCGGAACTTGAAGGAGCCGGTGCGCTGCAGGGGCTCGGGCTTCACGAGGATGGTGCCGCCCGTCAGCGCGTCCAGCACGGGGTGGCGCAGCATCGGCGTGCGGACCACGCGCCCCGCCAGCCTTTCGGCGGCCGCGCGCACGTCGTCATGGGTGGGCAGGGCGCTCATGCGGAATCCTTCGCGAAACGGCGCGGATCGACCATCGGCACGATGTCGCTCATGCCTTCCGGGTCCTGCTCGTTCACGAGCAAGGCCAGCAGCCGCCCCGCCGCCGGGGCGGTCTGGATGCCATAGCCGCCCTGGCCGCAGTTCCAGAAGAAGCCGGGCGTGCCGGAGGGGCCGATGGCGAGGCTGCGATCGGGGGTGAAGGTGCGCAGCCCGGCCCAGCGGTGCTCGACCCGCCGCACCGGGATGTCCAGCGCCTGCTCGAACCGGTCCACCGCGATGGCCACGTCCAGCTCGTCCGGCTGCGCGTCCATCGGGTCGCTGTCGGTCTCGTCGGCGGGGGAGACCATCAGCTTGCTGCGGGCCTCCGGGCGCGCGTACCAGCTATGGGCCACGTCCCCGAGCAGCGGCCAGTCCGACACGTCATGCGGCGCGGGATCGACGATGAGGGCGGTGCGGCGCTTCGGCTGCAGCCCGAGCGGGGCCACGCCGGCCATCCGCGCCACCTCATCCCCCCAGGCGCCGGCGGCATTCACCAGCACGGGGGCGGCGAAGACGGTGCCGTCGCTCGTCTCGGCATGCCACAGCCCGGATGCGTTCCAGATGCGCCCGGCCCGCTGCCGCAGGGCGAGAACGCCGCCGCAGGCCTTCACCTGGCGAAGGAAGCCGGCATGCAGCGCGGCGACATCCATGTCGAAGGCGTTGCGTTCGATCGCGGCGGCAACGGCGTAGCCCGGGCGCAGGGCGGGGGCCAACTCCCGCACCGCCTCGGGCGTGATCGGCTCGACCCCCCCGCCGCGCGCCATCAGCGCCTCGAGCGCCGGCACTTGGTCCGGCGGCGCCAGATGGACCACGGGGCGGGGCGCCATGAGCGGCGTTTCCGAGAAGCCCGGCGGCGGGCGGCGGAAGAAGTCGCCGGAGGCTGCGGTCAGGAGCTGCGCGTCCGCCGTGCCGTAGTTGAGGATCCAGATGGCCGCCGAGCGGCCCGTGGTGTGGTAGCCCGCGCTCTCCTCGGCCTCGAGGAGCGCCGTGCGGCGGGTGGGGGCGAGATGGGCCGCGGCCGTCGCGCCGCCGATTCCGGCGCCGACCACCAGCGCCTCGAAGCGTTGGATATCCATGCGCGGCATGGTGCGGCGTGACCCGGCAGCGGGCAACCCGCCCCCCGCGTTGACAGCATTGCACAACCGAATTATGTGCCACTGATCAAATCACGACACGTTTGGGGGTAAAGCTGTTGCGCTCCGTGCGGCGACATCGCGAGGAACGCTCCCGGCCCGCCCGCTCCATCGCGCGGGACAGCGTCGCGGCATGTTGGATTTCGCACGCCGCCCTTTCGTGGCAGACCCCGCGGGCCTGACCGCCCCCTCCCCCTTTCGGGTTTCGTCCATGTCCGACCGCACCGGCCAGGAGCCGGCCATCTCCCTTCACGCGCTGGTTCGCGAGTTCCGCGGCCGCGGCACGCCGCTGCGCGCGCTGGATGGGGTATCGCTCGATGTCGCGCCGGGCGAGATCTTCGGCATCGTCGGCCGCTCTGGGGCGGGCAAATCCACGCTGCTGCGCTGCGTGAACCTGCTGGAGCGGCCGGATGCCGGCACCGTCACCGTCCTCGGCCAGGAGATGACCCGGCTGGACGAGGCCGCGCTGCGGGAGGCCCGGCGCGGCATCGGCATGGTGTTCCAGCACTTCAACCTGCTCTCCGCCCGCACCGTGGCCGGCAACATCGCCTTCCCGCTGGAAATCGCGGGCGTCGCCAGGGCGGAGCGGGATGCGCGGGTGGCGGAGCTCCTGCCCCTGGTCGGGCTGGAGGCGAGGCGGGACCACTACCCCGCCCAGCTCTCGGGCGGGCAGAAGCAGCGCGTCGGCATCGCCCGCGCCCTCGCCTCGCGCCCGCGCGTCCTGCTCTGCGACGAGGCCACCAGCGCTCTGGACCCGGAGACGACCGAGGAGATCCTCGCCCTGATCCGCTCCATCCGCGACCGCCTAGACCTGACGGTTCTGCTGATCACGCATGAGATGGCGGTGGTGAAGGCCATCTGCGACCGCGTGGCCGTGATGGAGGCGGGCCAGGTGATCGAACAGGGCCGTGTCTTCGATGTCTTCACCCGCCCGGCCCATGCGACCACCCGCCGCTTCGTCTCCGAGGTGATCGGCCATGTGGTGCCGCCGGGCACGGTGGCCCGCCTTCCGGCGCCCGGGAGGGGCGAGGAACGGCGGCTGCTGCAGGTGCTCTTCGCCGGCCCTTCCTCCACCCGTGCCGTGGTCAGCGAGGCGTCGCGCCGCTTCGGGCTGGACCTGAACATCGTCTCCGGTCGCATCGACGCGATCGGGAGCGAGCCCTATGGGCTCATGGCGCTCGCCGCCTACGGGCCGCCCGCCGCCATCGCGGAGGCCATCACCTGGATGCGGGGCCTCGGCCTCGACGTCTCCGAGATCGGGGAGGACCCGGCATGATCCCCTGGCTGCCGCCCGCACTGACGGACCTGCTCATTGAGGCCGCCTGGCAGACCCTGCTGATGACCTTCGGCGGCGCGGTGATCGCCGTGGTCGTCGGCCTGCCCCTCGCCCTGCTGCTGCATGCCACGGGGCCGGACGGGCTTTCCCCGAATGGCTGGATCAACCGACCGATCGGGCTGCTGGTGAATGCGGTCCGCTCCACGCCCTTCATCATTCTGATGGTGGCGATCGTGCCCTTCACCCGGCTGGTGGCCGGAACCTCCATCGGCACCACCGCCGCGCTGGTGCCGCTGGCCCTGGCCGCCACGGCCTTCATCGTCCGCCTGTTCGAGAACGCGCTGCGCGAGGTGGACCGCGGCGTGATTGAGGCCGCCCGGGCCATGGGTGCCACCCGCACCCAGATCATGGCCCGCGTGCTGGTGCCCGAGGCTCTGCCCGGGCTGATAGCCGCCGTCACGGTCACGCTGGTGGGCCTCGTCGGCTATTCCGCCATGGCAGGTGCGATCGGGGGCGGCGGGCTCGGGGACCTGGGCATCCGCTTCGGCTACCAGCGCTTCATGCCGGAGGTGATGGCCACCGTCGTCGCCATCCTCATTCTGTTCGTCCAGGGGCTGCAATCCCTGGGCGACTGGCTCGTCCGGCGCTTCAGCCGGCGCTGACACACGGGACAAGAACAATGCCGGTCACTCGTCGTAGCCTCGCGGCCCTGGCCGCCTTTGCCCCCGCGGCCGCCTGGGCGCAGGAGATCGGCACCGCGCCGCGCCCCATCCGCGTGGGCGTCACCGCCGGGCCGCATGCCCAGGTGATGGAAAAGGTGCGTGAGATCGCGGCCCGGGACGGGCTGGTGATCCGCGTGGTGGAGTTCACCGACTATATCCAGCCCAACGCGGCGCTCGCGGCCGGGGACCTGGACGCCAACTCCTACCAGCACCGCCCCTTCCTGGATGGGGCCGTGCGTGACCGCCGCCTCCCCCTCGTCGAGGTGGGGAAGACCATGGTGTTCCCCATGGGCCTGTATTCCCGCCGCCACAAATCCGTGCAGGACGTGCCGGCCGGGGCGCGGGTGGCCATTCCGAACGACCCGAGCAATGGCGGGCGGGCCCTGGTGCTGCTCGCCAAGGCCGGCCTCTTCACCCTGAAGGAAGGGGCGGACCATACGGCCACCGTGGTGGACATCACGGCCAATCCGCGCCGCATCCGCGTGGTGGAGCTGGAGGCCGCGCAGCTTCCCCGCGCGCTGGAGGAGGTGGAGCTGGCGGCGATCAACACGAATTACGCCCTGAATGCCGGGTTGAACCCCGTGCGCGATTCCATCGCCATCGAGGGTGCCGACAGCCCCTATGCCAACCTCATCGCCGTCCGGCAGCAGGACAGGGATGCGCCCTGGGTCCGGCGCCTCCTCGCGGCCTACCAGAACGACGAGGTGAAGGCCTTCGTGCAGGCCACCTTCCAGGGCTCCGCCCTCCCTGCCTTCTGACAGAGGAATCGCTCCATGCTCCGCCGCTCCCTCCTCCTCGCCGCGCCCGGCCTCGTCCTGGCCCGTGGCGCCTTCGGCCAGGCCGCCGCCATCGGCACCGCCGCCCGCCCGCTCCGCGCCGGTGTCACCTCGGGCGTTCATGCCCAGGTGCTCGAACAGGTGCGGGATGTCCTGGCAAAGGACGGCTTCGTGGTCCGCATCACGGAGTTCTCGGACTTCATCCAGCCCAATGTCGCGCTGCAGGGCGGCGAAATCGATGCCAACACCTATCAGCACCAGCCCTTCCTGGACGCCCAGAAGCAGCAGCGCGGCTATGACTTCGTGCCCGTGGGCAAGACCGTGCTGACGGCCATGGCCGTGTTCAGCCGCAAGGTCCGCCAGCTCTCCGACCTGCCCAGCGGCGCCCGCGTCGCCATTCCGAACGACCCGACCAATGGCGGCCGCGCGCTCGTGCTGCTCGCCGAGGCCGGGCTGTTCAAGCTCCGCCCGGGCGCGGACTTCCGCGCCACGGTCGCGGATATCACGGAGAACCCGAAGCGCATCCGCATCGTGGAGTTGGAGGCCGCGACCATCGCCCGCGCGCTGGAGGACGTGGATGCCGCGGCCATCACCGGCAACTACGCCGTGCCGGCGGGGCTGCAGCCCGGGCGCGACAGCCTGGTGGCGGAATCCGCCGAGGGGGCCAGGACCAATCCCTATACCTGCCTGGTGGTGGTCCGCCGGGCCGATGCGCAGGCGCCCTGGGCCGCCAAGCTGGCCGCCGGCTATGCCGACCCGGCGGTGAAGGCCTATGTCGAGAAGACCTTCGGCGGCGCGGTCGTTTCGGGCGCCTGAAACAGGAAAGGCCGGGGTTTCCCCCGGCCTTGCGAACCGTGATGGCCGGGCGGTGACGCCCGGCCTTTTTCGTCTGGCCCGCTGGATCAGCTCTGGGCGTCGGGGGAGATGACCATGCAGTTGCCCCGCGCGCGGAGGCGGTCGCAGGCGGACTGGGCGGCATCGCGGGACAGGCCGACCACGCGGGCGCGGTAGAGCATGCCACGGCCCTGGGAAACCGGGGTCACCATCGCCTGGCCATTCCCGGCGCCACTCCGCGCCTGGCCGGCGGCATCGCGGGCAAGGTTCTCGCTGGCGAAGGCGCCCACCTGGATGGCCCAGCCGCCCGAGGCGGCCGGCGCGGAGGGGACACCCGCCCGCACCACGCCCGGCGGAAGGCCATTCTGGCGCGTCATCGGCGCGGGAAGGGTGCCCGCCTGCGCGGGCGCGACGAGGAAGCCGAACCCGCCGCCCCGGCGCGCGCTGGGCTCGGGCATGGCGGGGCGCGCCTCCGCGGCGGCCAGCACCACGGGGCGCGAGGAGGCGGACGAGGAAGAGGCGGCCGGCGGATCGGGGATGGGGTCCATCCGCGCCACGACGACCGGCGCGGGTTCCTGCGTGTAGGTCGATCCGTCCGGGATGGGCTCCATCCGGATCACATTCGGGCCGAGCGAGGCGAGCTGGGTCTGAACAGGGGCCGCGGCCGGCGCCGAGGCATAGGTCGACCCGTCCGGAATCGGCTCCATCCGGATGACCGTGCCGGCAAGGCGGGTCTGCTGCACGCCCGGGTCCACCGCACGCCGCTGCTCGCGCAGGGCCAGCATGGTGGACGGATCGCCGGTGCGGCGGGAGGGCGGGTTCAGCCCGATATCAGCGGCCGCGTAGACCTCGTCCGGCGCACGGCGGGTGGGATGGGCGCCCTGGATGCGCGGCCCGATGCGGGCGACATAGTTCCGGGTCTCCTCCGGCATGCGCCCACCGGACCAGAGATAATTCTCCAGCCGGCGCGGGCCGCCGTTATAGGCCGCGAGAAAGCCGGGCGACCCGTAAAGGTCGTACATCTCGCGGATGTAAGCCGTGCCCGCCATGATGTTGGCCCAGGGATGATAGGGGTCGTCGCCCAGGGCGTGCTTGGAGTTCAGCTCGGCATAGGTGCCGGGCATGAGCTGCAGGAGGCCCATGGCGCCGACGCGGGAGGTGGCGGTCAGCCGCCCGCCGCTTTCCTGGCGCATCACCTCACGGATCCAGCGCTCCGGCACGTCGAAACGCGAGGAAGCCTCGCGGATATAGGGGCCCCAGGGGTCGGAAGGCGGGCCGGGCGGATCGTAGCTGCTGGGCCGGCTGGACGCAGCCGAGCGGGCACTGGTGACAGGCCCGGTCTCCGGCTGGCTGCCGCAGGCCGCCAGCGCCGCCATCACGGACATCGCGGCCAGCGCCCGTGCGCCCCGCCGCATGCCAGGCGCGAACGCGCCCCGAGCGATCAGGATCATCCCCCTTAACCCCCTGTCCTGTGACCTGGCCGGTTGCCCGGCCGGGCGCGGGAATCGGCGGCGCCACGTCCCCACGCGGCACCTCCGGCCCCCGCCGGTCGCGATCAACTGTCGCACCGCCAGGGCTAACGGATGCTTGCGGCCACGGCAAGGAGACTTTGCGGCGGCCCGGCGGCATGGCTGACGATGTGAAGGGTGGATCACGGGCCGGCTTGCGGGCGAGGGCTGGGCGGGCGAAGGGTGTCGTCCAATCTGCCGGGCCTCACCGCGATGCCCGGAGGAGGAAATATGCCGGCCCGTTTCCCTGCCCTTCCGCTTCTCATTGCCGGACTCGCTGTCTCCCTCCTGGGAGCCGGCCTCCTGGCCTGCGCGCCCCAGGGGGACGGCACCTCCCCAGCCGTATCCGCGGGCGCCCCCACGGCCGCCGGCACGCGAGGAGCCGAGGCAGCAAGCCGCGGCACCGTGATCGGCACGCGCCCGACGGTGGTGCGGGGAGAGGGCCTGGGCATGGCGCCGGCAACGGCGCCGCGGGTTGCCCGCAGCAGCGCCACGGAGATCGAGATCACGGTGCGCAGCGACAACGGGCAGGACCTGCAGTTCGTTCAGGCCAACCCACAGGGGCTGCGGGCGGGGGACCGGGTCATGATCTCGCCGTCCGGCCAGACCCCGCCGCTAACGCGGATGGCGGGCTCGGGGCCGATCCGTGCTATCGCCCGCGGCGCGGAAGGCGACGAGCCCAGGCCCGCCGAAGCCGTCGTGGACTAGATGCCCGGCGCCCCAGGGCGCCCCGGCCGCCAGACCTCATGCCCACAGGCCCCGACCTTCCCTGGCCCCTGGTCCAGCGGGTCTTTGCCGTTGTATAGGCGCGCGCGATGCTAGCAGGTCCTCTTTCCGATCCGGACGTTTACGTGTTCGACGCGGCCGCGCCGCGCCGGGGCGAGGTGGCGCGCGAGGATCTGCGGGAGGGCTTCGCCTCCTGGCGACTGGCCTGGGCGCTGGCCCGGCTGGACCTTCGGAACCGCTACCGCGGGTCGGTGATCGGTCCGTTCTGGATGACGCTCTCGACCCTTCTGATGCTGGTGGGGCTGGGGCTGCTCTATTCCCGCCTGCTGGGCCTGAGCCTGGCGGAGTACCTGCCGCATCTGACGGTCAGCCTGGTGGTGTGGAACATCATCTCGGCCATGGTGACGGATGCCTGCACCACCATGACGAGCGCCGAGGGAGTGATCCGCCAGCTTCGGGTGCCCTACACGGTGCATGCGCTCCGCAGCGTCTTCCGCAACGGGCTGACTGCGGCACACAGCCTGCCGCTGATCCCGCTGGCCTTCCTCGTTTTCGGCCAGCTGCCGGGGCCGGAGGCGCTGCTGGCCCTGCCGGGCCTAGCCATCCTGCTGGCCAATTCCTTCTTTGCCTCCGTGCTTCTCGGCATGATCTGTGCGCGCTTCCGCGACATTGCCCCGATCGTGGCAAATGTCATGCAGCTCGCCTTCTTCCTCACCCCCATCCTTTGGAAGCCCGAGCTGCTGAAGGACGCGGCCGTCTGGCTGCCGCTGAACCCCTTCTATGCCGTGCTCGAGACTGTGCGCGGGCCGCTGGTCGAGGGCGGGGGCCAGCCGCTGGTCTGGCTGGCGGCCATTCTCTACACGCTCGCCCTCGGGGCCGTGTCCCTTGCCTTCTTCGTCCGCTTCCGCGGGCGTCTGGCCTTCTGGGTCTGAACCACATGGCGCTCATCGAAGCGAAGGACCTGCGGGTCGAGTTCCCGCTCTACCACCTGGCTGCGCGCAGCCTGAAGAAGAGCCTGCTGGCCCGGGCGGCCGTGCGCGTGCGGACGGATGAGGCGAACCGGGTGGTGGTCAGCGCCCTGCGCGACCTGAACTTCCGCATCGAATCCGGCGAGCGCGTGGCCCTGATCGGCCGCAACGGCGCGGGCAAGACAACCCTGCTCCGCTCGCTGGCCGGGATCTATGAGCCGGTGGGCGGCCATCTGCGGATCGAGGGCACCATCGGCTCCCTGATCGACCCGGCCGCCGGGATGGACCAGGACAGCACGGGGCGGGAGAACATCCGCCTGCGCGCCCTCTACCGGAACCTCGATATCGCCGGCCAGGCGGCCCTGGAGCAGGAGGTGGTGGACTTCGCCGGCCTCGGCGAGTTCATCGACGTGCCGATCAAGGGCTACTCCGCCGGCATGTCCATCCGGCTGGCCTTCGCCATCGCCACCGCCATGCAGCCCCATATCCTGCTCATGGACGAGTGGTTCATGGCGGGCGACGCCTCCTTCATGGACAAGGCCGAGGCGCGGCTGAACACCCTCATCTCCGGCGCCGATATCATGGTCATCGCCACGCACAACATGGATATCGTCCGCCGCCTCTGCACCCGCGCCATCCGCCTGGATGCCGGCCGTATCCTCGCCGACGGGCCCGTGGACCCGATCGTGGATGCGATGCTGGCCGAGGGCTGAGCCGGAGGGGGCAGCCCCCTCCCTCAGGCCTTGCCCTGTTGCCGCAGCGCGTTCGTCAGCGCCTCGCAGACCCGGCCCAGCTCGTCATCGGTCAGGGCGGGAAAGCTCGGCAGCGAAATGCCCCGCGCGGCGATGTCCTCCGCGACCGGAAAGTGCTCCTCGCTGCGGTACATCGGCATGTGGTGGGCGGGGTAGAAGACAGGCCGCGTCTCCACCCCGGCGCCCTGCATGTCGGCCATGAGCCGGTCGCGGTCTGTGCCGGGCGGCAGGAGCAGGCTGACGAGCCAATCCGCGCTCTCCACCCCGTCGATCGGCCGCTGGAAGGTCACGGGCAGGCTGGCCAGCGTCTCCTTGTAGAAGGAGGCGAGACGGCGTTTGGCCGCCAGGATCTGCGGCAGGCGCTCGGTCTGCGCCAGGCCGATGGCCGCGCAGATATTCGTCATGCGGTAGTTGAAGCCCAGCACCTCATGCCAGTAGCGGCGCGTGAGGGACTGGCCCTGGCCCTTCACCTGCCGGAGCTGGGCGGCGAGCGCATCGTCATCGGTCACGACCATGCCGCCCTCGCCGGTCGTGACGGTCTTGTTGCCGAAGAAGGAGAAGCTGCCGACATCGCCGAAGGTGCCGACATGCTGGCCGTGGATGGTGGTGCCGAGCGCCTCGGCCGCGTCCTCCAGCACCCGCACACCGCGGCGGCGCGCGATCTCCATGATCGCGGCCATGTCGCAGGCGGCCCCGTAGAGATGCACGGGCATGATGGCCTTGGTGCGCGGCGTGATCCGGCGCTCGACATCCGGGGGGTCCAGCAGCCAGTCCCCGGCACGGCTCTCGGCGAAAACCGGCGTGGCGCCGGTCTGCGCGATGGTGTTGACCGAGGCGATATAGGTGAAGGCGGGAACGATCACCTCGTCCCCCGGGCCGATCCCCATGCAGTGCAGCGGCAGGTGCAGGGCCACGGTGCCGTTGCAGACCGCCGCCGCGTGGCGGGCCCCGACAACGCCCGCGATCGCCGCCTCGAACTTGCCGATATAGGCGCCGATGGAGGAGATCCAGGTGCTGTCCACGCAGTCGAGCACATAGGCGCGCTCATTGCCCGACAGGTCCGGCCGATAGACGGGGATGGCCGATTGCGCCGCGCAGGCCCTTCGCTCTGGCTTCTGAGGGTTTGCTTGAGCGCTCATCGTGACTTCGCCTCCGCGACCGGCATTCTCGCCGACGGAACATTCAAGGGGCCCATACAGCGCGTTCCTGCGTTCCGCGCCAGGGGACATTGGCCGGTTTTTATCGCCCCAGGGGCCTGGAAGGCGCGCCACCGACGCGGGCCCCCTCCGGGACATCGCGCACCACGGCGGAACCGGCGCCGACCACCGCATCCGCCCCGATGGAAATGCCGGGCCGGACAGCGGAGCCCACGCCCACCAGGGCGCGGTCCCCGAGGGTGACGTTGCCCGCCAGCGCGCAGCCCGGCGCGACATGGGCGGCCTGGCCCAGCACGTTGTCGTGCTCCACCACCGCATTGGTGTTGACGATGGCAAGGCGGCCGATCATGGCATCGGGGCCGATGCAGGCGCGCGCCATCACCACCGCCCCCTCCCCGATCCGGGCGCTCGGGGACAGCTGGGCGGCCGGGTGCAGGAGGGCCGGCAGGGCATATCCCATCCCGCAAAGGCGGTCACCCACGCGCAGGCGCAGCGCATTGCCGCCGAGCGCAACCACCGCCGCTTCAGCTCCTTCCGCCCGCAAGCGGGGCAGCATCTCATCCCCGCCAAGAACCGGGACACCCAGGACCTCTGGTCCTGACGGGTGCGGGTCCAGCACGCCCAGGGGCGGGGGGAAGCCGGCCGCACGCAGAGCCTCGATCACGACCTTGGCGTGCCCCCCGGCCCCGATGACCACGACGCGCGGAAGAACAGAATGGGGCAGATCGGACAAGAGGCAGCTCCGGGTGGGTTCGGAGAGGATGGGCTGAGTGCCAGGATCGCATGCGCCCACTGCCTTGTCGCCCCGCTCCGGCTACCCTACCCATACTGACATATGGAATGCCGGCACGAATGACCCTGTGGCTCGATGTGGAAGACCTCTTCCACTACGCCCTGCGAAACCCCCGCCCCAGCGGTATCCAGCGCCTCTCCTTCGAGCTTTACAGCGGGCTGCGGGAGCTACTGGGGAATGGCGTGCGCTTCTGCCGCCACGATCCGGTGGGCGACGCGCTGCGCGAGGTTCCCTGGGAGGCGGTGCAGCACCTGTTTTCCCGCCTCATGGAACCGGCACCGCTCCCCCGGTCCTCCGCCGCCACCCGGGCACCGCGCCGCGCCGGGCTGCTGCGGTCCCTGGTCGAACGGCTGCCCCTGGCGATGCGCGCTCCCCTGTTCCAGGCCGCGGCAGCCCAGCGCGCGGCCCTCGCGGCTCAGCGCGCCGCGCTTCGTCATGGGGGGACGGTGCTGCGCGCCGCCCCATCCCTCCTGCGCGGCCCCTCCAGCCATGCCGCCGCCGGCGGCCTCGCCCCGGGAGAGGATATCCGTGGCCTGGCGCAGCCGGGCGATATCCTCGGCGTGCTCGGATCGCCGTGGTTCCATGGGGATTACGCGGGTTTCCTCGCCCGGGCCTTGGACGGGAAATCCTTTCGCACGGCCCTGCTCGTCTATGACCTGATTCCCCTGGTCCGTCCGGAATGGTGCGACGCGGGGCTCGTGCGGGTCTTCAGCCGCTGGTTCTGCGACTTCGCACCGCGCGCCGACCACCTCTTTGCCATTTCCGACGCCACCGCGCGGGACGTGGAGGCCTGGGCGGCGCGGGACGGCATTTCCCTGAAAGGCCCCATCCGGACGCTGCCGATCGGCACCGGCTTTTCGGGACCGCCGGCCGAGGAGGCGCCGACCCTGCCGGCCGGGCTGGAACCCGGCGGCTATGCCCTCATCGTCTCCACCGTCGAGGCGCGGAAGAACCACCTCCTCGCCTTCCGGGCATGGCGGCGCATGCTGGACGAGATGCCCGCGGACCAGGTGCCGCCTCTCGTCTTCGCCGGGCGGATCGGCTGGCTGGTCCAGGACCTGATGCAGCAGATCGAGAATTCCGGCCATCTCGGCGGCAAGCTGGTGGTGGTGACGGACCCGACGGATTCGGAGCTGACGGCCCTGTACAGGCACTGCCGCTTCACCCTCTTCCCCTCCCTCTATGAAGGCTGGGGGCTGCCGGTGACGGAGAGCCTTTCCTTCGGCAAGCTTTGCGTGGCCTCGGAGCGGACCTCCCTGCCGGAAGCCGGCGGTCCCTTCTGCCTCTACATCGACCCCGAGAACTTCACGGACGCAACCGAGGTCATCCGCCGGGCCTGCACCGAGGACGCGCTGATCGCCGAGCGCGAGGCGGCGATCCGGCGGGATTTCCGGCCGGTGCCCTGGCGACGCTCGGCGGAGGTGCTGGCCGGGCATCTGGGCATGGCGCCCGACGGAACGCGCTGAAGGTAGGGGCTAACGCCCCGCCGCCACCCGAGAGCGCCAATCCTCGAGCACCGAAACCAGGGTCTCATCCCATGGAATGGCGGGCGCCCAGCCCAGGATGTCACGGGCCCGGGCATTGTCGCCCAGCACCCGTTCCACATCCGTCGGGCGCAGCCGCGCGGCCTCCTGCTCCACCCGCGCCTCCACCCCGGAGAGGCGGAGCAGGGATTGCAGCATGTCGCCGATTCGGCGGGGCGTGCCGGAGCAGATGTTCAGCGCGATTCCAGGGGTGAGGTCATCCGCCTTCCCCAGGGCGGTGACATAGGCGGAGCAGACATCGCGGACATCCAGGAAGTCCCGCCAACGGTCCAGCGCCCCGGTCCGCAGCACGGGCGGCTGCAGGCCCGCCTCGATCCGGGCGATCTGATGCGCGAAGGCCGCAACGACGAAGCCGTCGGACTGGCCGGCCCCCGTATGGGTGAACGGACGCATCCGGATCGCGCGCAGGCCACGGAGCGCCATTTCGCCCAGGGCGAGATCCGCGGCCGCCTTGCTCGCGGCATAGGGATTGGCGGGAATGGGCGTGGTGTCCTCCCCGACCGGGAGGCCGGAGCGGAATGCCAGCCCATAGACCTCTCCGGACGAGGCCATGAGGAAGGGAGCCCCGGGCGCCACGCGCAGGACCGCTTCCGCCAGGCCCACCGTGCCCATCAGGTTGGTCTGCCAGACCGCGAGCGGATTCCGGAACGAGGCCCCCACATCGGCCCGCGCCGCCAGGTGCAGAATGGCATCGGGCCGGGCCGCCGAGACCACATCCGGCAGGGAGGCGAGGTGATCGAGATCGAGGGCGATGGCCTCGTCCGAGCCGGGAACCGCACCCTCATCGGCGCGCCGCGTGGCGCCGATGAGCACGGCATCCGGGAAGGCGGCGCGGAGCGCCGGCAGGAGATGGCGGCCGACGAAGCCGCCGGCGCCGGTCAGCAGAATCCGCGCCGGCCGCACGGCCCGGACCTAGCGCTGCCGCGCCCGGTGACGGACGAGGTCGGCCTCGACCATTTCCTTGATCATGTCCTCAAGGCTCGTCTCGGCGGTCCAGCCCAGCTTCTCGCGCGCCTTGGTGGCATCGCCGAGCAGCACATCCACCTCGGCCGGGCGCATGAAGGCCGGATCCACCTTCACGAACTCCTCATAGTCCAGCCCGACATGGCCGAAGGCGATGCGGCACATGTCGCGCACCGTGACCGTGCGGCCGGTGGCCACGACATAGTCGTCCGGCACTTCCTGCTGCAGCATCAGCCACATGGCCTTCACATAGTCCCGCGCATGGCCCCAGTCGCGCTTGGCGTCCAGATTGCCCATGGGCAGCGCCGAAGCGAGGCCGAGCTTGATGCGGGCGGCGCCATCCGTGACCTTGCGGGTCACGAACTCGATGCCGCGCAGCGGGCTCTCATGGTTGAACAGGATGCCGCTGCTGGCATGCATGCCGAAGGATTCCCGGTAGTTCACCGTCATCCAATGGGCATAGAGCTTGGCCACCGCATAGGGAGAGCGCGGGTAGAATGGCGTCTTCTCGCTCTGGATGGGCTCCTGGATCAGGCCGTACATCTCGGAGGAGGAGGCCTGGTAGAAGCGGGCATTCGGCGCGGCGAGGCGCACGGCTTCCAGCATGTTCCCGGCGCCCAGCGCCGTGACCTGGCCCGTCAGCAGGGGCTGGTTCCAGGAGGTCTTCACGAAGGACTGGGCCCCGAGATTATAGACCTCGTCCGGCTTGACCTCCTGCAGGATGCGCAGGAGCGAGGACAGGTCGATCAGGTTGCCGTCCATCATGCGAACCTTGCCGGCGATCCCCAGCCACCGCAGGCGCTCGTCGATCACGTCGCCCGAGGAAGAGCGGCGCAGCAGGCCGAAGACCTCGTAGCCCTTATCGAGCAGGAGTTGCGACAGGTAGGCCCCGTCCTGTCCGGTCACACCGGTGATAAGCGCGCGCGGCATCGTTTCCAGTTTCGCTGGTGTTCAGGCTCGGTGCCTTTAGCGGCCTTGGCCCGGCGTTGCTAGAGTGAGTGATTCGATCGCCCGAGCGCCGCACGGTAATCCGGCGGCGGGAAGCGCACGGGCGGGGGCGCCCGCAGGCCAGGTTCGGCCGCGATCCGGCGGAGCGCCGCGGCCGCCTCGTCCAGCTCCGGCTCGGCCCAGCAGGCGGCCGGCATGTCATAGGTATCCTGGGGGTCGCGGGCCGGTATCAGGCGCCAACCCACGGCATGGCAGCCCGGGCCGTGCATGAAATCCATGTTGCCGGACCAGCCGGTTGCCACCACCGGGCGCCCCAGCTCCATCATCTCGGCAATGGCGAAGCCGTATCCTTCGGATCGGTGAAGGGAGAGCAGGACATCGCTCGCGGCCATCAGGGCCCAGAGGTCCCCCCGCGGCAGGGAGCTGTCCATCACGCGAATGTTCGGCCGCTCCGCGGCCGCCCGGGCCACCGCCGCCCAGCTCGGCCCGGCCTGGGCCGTGCCATGGGTCTTGAGGAGGAGGATGTGGCCCGGATCGTCGCCGAAGGCCCGATGGTGGGCCTCGATCGCCCCGAGCGGGTTCTTCCGGGCCAGGGAGGAGGTGGCATCGAAGACGGCCAGGGTGACGAAGGCTCCGTCCGGCAGCCCGAAATCCGGGCGGCCCAGCGCCGAAGGCGCCGGGCGCGGCATGGGATAGGGCACCACCCGGACCGGCGGGCCACCGGGGCGGCGGCAGGCGGCGGCCACGAATTCGGTGCCGGCCCAGATCTCGTGGCAGGCGGCGAAGCCCCGGTTCCAGTCCGCCGGCAGCACCGGCAGCTCCCAGTTCCAGACGCCGATCACCCGCTTTCCGGCCACGGCCGCGCGGCCCAGAGCGAGCAGCGCCCAGGGGAGCATCGGGCCATTCACATGCACCAGCAGCGTCCCTGGGCCCGGTGGCACATGGGGAGGCGGCCCGGCCGGGCCCTGCCGAAGCGGCCCGGTCAGATCCGCCTCGCCCACCGCGAAGCCCTGCTCGCGCAGCCCGGCGGCCAGCCGGCGGGTGGCCGCGCCGAGCCCTGTGGCGGCTTTGAAGTAGCCCGCCACGGTCACCGGCAGGGCGGGCTCCGGCGCGGGTCTGGTGATGCGTGGGGCCAGCGCCGCGGTGACGGTGAACAGGGCCTCCCGCCTCGCCGAGCGGGGCAGGAGCGACCAGAGCCGGTGCAATGCGCTCATCGGCCGCCTTCCTTCAGGCCACGGAGCCAGTCGACGAGCGTCCCGGCCTGGGCGTTCCAATCCGTCAGCCCCGCCCCGGCGCGGCGGGCCCCGGCGGAAAGCGCCCCACGCCGCCCGGGATCCAGCATCGCCGCCATGCTCTCCGCGAGCGCGGGTGCGGAGACATCACGCGCGATCAGCCCGCTGACGCCATGCTCCAATTGGGCGGCCAGGCCACCGACGGGGGTCGCGATCACCGGCACGCCCAATGCCAGGGCAATCGGCAGAACCCCGGATTGGCTCGCCTCCCGGTAGGGCAGGACCACGGCGCGGGCCGCGGCGACCAGGGCGGGAATTTCATCATCCGGAACCCAACGGGACTCCAGCGTCACCCCCGGCAGTGCCGCGAGCCCCGGCGCGCAGGCCTCTGGATCCCCCTCCCCCACCACGCGGAGCGTGGTGCCGGGATGCCGGGCGCGGAGCGCGCCGAAGGCATCGCGGATCAGGTCGAGCCCCTTATAGGCCCGCAGCCGGCCGAAGAAGAGGAAGTCGGCCACAGGCTCCGGCGAGGTCTCCTGAACCGGGCTGGAGATATGGGCGCCGAGCGGCAGCCGCAGAAGCGGCATCCCGGGCCGCCGGGCCGCCACCGCCCGCGCGACCGGCTCGGAAAAGGCCACGGCGCCGGAGGCCGCGTTCAGTTCCCGGCGCAGCCGCCAGTTCCAGGCGAAGGCGGGGTCGCCCGGATGGGGAAGCGCGTCATGCACCATGCTGACGAAGGGGATACCGGCGCGAGGCAAGGCGCCGGCGACGAACGGAGTCCAGACATGGTTCATGGCCGAGACGACCACATCCGCCCCGAGGAGCCGCGCCTGCCTCACCAGGCGCGCGCGAAGGGCTGGGAGCCGCGCGAGGCCCAGGGCCGCCCCGGCCATTCCGTCGAAGGTCGGCACGGCATCCAGGGGAATGCCGATGGCCCGGAACTCGGGCAGGAGGCTGTTCCGGTCGGCGAGGGACAGGCCCGTCGTCACGCCCGGGTGCCCGGCCAGCCCACGCGCCAGACACAGGGCGAACTGGGCCCCGCCGCCTCGCCGTCCCCAGTACCACAGCAGGATCCGCATCCGGCCGCGCGTATCATCCGCCCGGCGTCGGGGAAAGCCGCCTTGGCGTGAACGGGGCGCTTGGCGTGGCCCAAGGGCTGCGGCATAGCCGATGGATGGCTCCGTGCCGCGCCTTCGCGATCCTCCTCCTCCTTCTCTCCGCCTTGCCCACGCGGGCGGAAGAGGCTCCGGACTGCCCGGCGGCGCCGATCCAGCCCCTGGCCCTGCCCCGCCTCGCCCAGGCCCTGCGGGAGGGTCGGGAGGCGCGGCTGCTGGCCTTCGGCAGTTCCTCCACCCAGGGCGCCTATGCATCCTCGGCCGAGAAGACCTATCCGGCGCGGCTCGAAGCCGCGCTACGCCGGGAAGGGCTGGCGGTGCGGGTGATGAATCGCGGCCGGAGCGGGGAGGACGCGCTGGAGATGCGGGCCCGGCTCGAGGAGGACGTGGTCGCGGCCCGGCCCGATGCCGTCATCTGGCAGCTGGGCGTGAACGGCGCCATCCGCGAGCACAGCCTGACCCGCTTCCGCACGCTGCTGCGCCAGGGCGTGGCACGGATGCAGGAGGTGGGCGCGGATGTGGTTCTGATGGATAGCCAGCGCGGCCCCTGGGTCAAAGCCCATGCCGTGCTGCGGGACCTGTTCGATTCCACCCTGGCCGAGATCGCCCAGGAGCGGGGGGCGAAGCTGTTCTCGCGCCGGCGGATGATGGATGCCTGGGCCGAGAATGGCACGACCGACGCCGCGGTGATCGCGCCGGATGGGCTGCATCACAATGACAGGGGCTATGCCTGCCTTGCCGAGGCCCTTGCCAATGCCATCAAGGCTGGCATCAACCAGCCGCGATAAGACAGAAGGATATACAATCCTGAGTTGCATCCATGGCTGAAGCCGACCCCGGATGGGCCCTCGCTGCCCCCGACGAGGCCGCGCGCCCGATCCATCTCGTCACGCCCGACACCCTGCCAGACCTCCTGGCAAGGCTCCCCCCGGCCGCGACAGGGTTCCTGCGCGAAACCGGCTTCTCCGCGGACGCCGGCAGGCTGGCCCTGATTCCGGGTGAATCCGGGATCGCGGCCGCGGCGCTGGGGCTCGGATCGGCCGCCTCCTCGCCCTGGACCTATGGCGCCCTGCCCTTCGCCCTGCCGGAGAACACGGCCTGGCGGCTGGATGAGGGAGGCGATACGGCGGCCGCCACGCTGGGCTGGATGCTCGGCGCCTATCGTTTCACCCGGCACAAGGCCCCGCCCCGTGGCCCCGCGCGCCTGGTCCCTTCAGGCGATGCGCCGGCCGTTCGAAGGGCCCAGGTGCTGGCGGAGGCAACGCTGCGCGCACGCGACCTGATCAACCTGCCCGCCGCCGATCTCGGCCCGGAGGAGTTGTCCGATGCCGCGCGGGCACTCGCGGCGCGATGCGGCGCCGGGTTCGAGGAATTCGCGGGTGAGGCGCTGGCCGGGGGCTTCCCGGCTGTGGCCGCCGTGGGCGGCGGCAGCCATCGTGCGCCGCGCGTGGCGGTGCTTCGCTGGGAGGGCGCGGCGGAAGGGCCGCTGATCGCGCTGTGCGGGAAGGGCGTCTGCTTCGACACGGGCGGGCTGGACCTGAAAACGCCCGACGGCATGAAGCGCATGAAGAAGGACATGGGCGGCGCGGCGCTGATGCTCGGCCTGGCGGAGGCCCTGATGCGGCTGGGCGCTCCGATCCGGCTTCTTGTCGTGATCGGCGCGGTCGAGAATGCCGTGTCCTCGACCGCCATGCGGCCGCTCGACGTGCTGCGCACCCGGGCCGGTCTCACGGTGGAAATCGGCAACACGGATGCCGAGGGCCGGCTGGTGCTGGCCGATCTCCTCGCCTTCGCCGCCGAGCAGTCCCCGGCCCTTCTGCTGGATGCCGCCACGCTGACGGGCGCGGCGCGCGTCGCGCTCGGGCCCGATCTGCCCGCCTTGTTCACGAATGACGAAGCTGTCGCCGTTGCTCTTTCCGCGGCGGGCGAGGCGTGCCACGATCCGCTTTGGCGGCTGCCGTTGCACGAAGGTTACGCTTCGTGGCTCGACAGTCCGGTGGCCGACATCAACAACGTCGGCAGCCGGCCGATGGCAGGGTCCATCGTCGCCGCGCTCTTTCTGAGCCGTTTCGTTCCGCGCGGCATACGTTGGGCTCATCTCGACGTTTACGCATGGAACGATGCGGCGCGGCCGGGACGTCCCGAAGGCGGCGAAGCGATGGGCCTCAGAGCCCTCCATGCCGGCTTGATGACCCTGCTGCCCGCATGGGCCGGCCCTTGAGCGGGTCATCCGCGACGCCGGCCCGGGCCGCCCCACAAGGGGTGCGGCCCAGCGGCTGATTCGGTTACGGCGCCCCCTGCGCATGGCGGGGCCGCCCCATTAGAAGGAATACTCTCCGATGCCCGTGCAAGGCACTCCGGACCAATTCGTCGGTATTCTGCGTGACACGGTGGTGGCGCTCGTGCGTCGCGATGGTCCTGACCTCTCGGCAAGGCAGCTCGGCGTGTTCCTGACGGTCTATCTCGGCGAGGGGCCGCACACCGTGCGCGGCCTCGCGGCTTCGCTGAACGTCTCCAAGCCCGCCATCACCCGCGCGCTGGACCGCCTGGGCGAGCTGGACTTCGCGCGCCGCAAGACGGACCCGCAGGACCGCCGCTCCGTGCTCGTGCAGCGCACCGTCAAGGGCGCCGCCCTTCTGCGGGAAATGCGCAGCATCATGGGCGAAGCCGCTGCGGCCGCCGAGGACGAGAGCGCCGTGGCGCAGGCCGCCAACAACCAGATCGCCACGAAGCGCGCGAGCTGAGCAAGCCTGGGACGGGCGTGGAGGCGGAGCCGCTGCTCCGCCTCCACGCTACGGCTCCGGCAAGGCGCGCACGAAGGCGCGCCAGTCCTGCCGCTTCGCCGCGGCACGCTCCGTGCCATCCGGCATCCTCGCGTAGAGGCTGAGCACCCCTTTCATCCACAGCGCATCGAAGGCCGCTTCGCTGGACAGGGCGAAGGCGGCGCTGCGGTCGAACACGCCATCCCGGATCTTGGGAAGCACCTTCAGGATCCACCAGGCCGCGCCGAGCGCCAGGATGCCGAAGCCCACCCAGGTGTGGATGTACATCGTCCCCAGCATGCTGCCGACGAGCAGGATGGCGGGAATCGTGACGTTCTCCCAGGTCCGGTAGACCGGGGAGCCGGGCGCGTTCATCTGCCGGATGTTGATCCCGAGCTTGACCTGCTCGCGGTCCAGCAGGCCCTTCAGCTTCTCGAGTTCACTCACCTTTCCACCCCCGGTTCGGCGCGCAGTTCAAAGGCCGCCTCCATCAGGGCGCGGGTGTAGGGCGCCTTGGGCGCGGCGACCACCTGCTCCGTCTCACCCGCCTCCACCAGGCGGCCATCCTTCATCACGACGATGCGGTGCGCGAGGGCGCGCACGACTCGCAGATCATGCGAGATGAAGATGTAGGCGAGGCCACGCCGGGCCTGCAGGTCGCGCAGCAGCTCGACCACCTGGGCCTGCACGGAAACGTCCAGCGCGCTCGTCGGCTCGTCCAGCACCACCAGCTCCGGCTTCAGGACCAGGGCACGGGCGATGGCGATGCGCTGGCGCTGCCCGCCGGAGAATTCATGCGGGTAGCGGATGGCGGTGGCGGGATCCAGCCCGACCTCGCGAAGCGCCGCGGCGACCCTGGCATCCCGCTCGGCCCGGGAGAGGCCGGGTTCATGCACGGCAAGACCTTCGCCGACGATCTCGCCCACGCTCATCCGCGGGGAAAGGCTGCCATAGGGATCCTGGAAGACCACCTGCATGCGCTGCCGCAGGGGACGCAGCGCCTTCCGGGAATGGTCGTGAATGGGCTTCCCGTCCAGCACCACCTCGCCTTCGCAGGGCTCCAATTGGAGGAGGGCCAGGCCGAGCGTGGTCTTTCCGCTGCCGCTCTCGCCGACGATGCCGAGGGTTTCGCCCCGGCGCAGGGAGAGGTCCACTCCGTCCACGGCTTTCACCTGGCCGACGACGCGGCGGAACAGCCCCTTGCGGATGGGGAAGTGGACCTTCACCCCTTCCGCCCGCAGGATCTCGGGGGCATCGGCCGGCAGGGGCGCGGCGCGACCATGCGGCTGCGTTTCCAGCAGCATGCAGGTGTAGGGGTGACGGGGGCTGGAGAAGACCTCGGAGACGAGGCCATGCTCCACCGCCGCCCCGTCCTTCATCACCACCACGCGGTCCGCATAACGGCGGACGATCGCCAGGTCGTGCGTGATGAGGAGCAGGGCCATGCCGAGCTCCCGCTTCAGCCGGGCCAGCAGCTCCAGCACCTGGGCCTGGATGGTGACATCCAGCGCCGTGGTCGGCTCGTCGGCGATCAGCAGGCGCGGGTCGTTGGCGAGGGCGATGGCGATCATCACCCGCTGCCGCTGGCCGCCCGAGAGCTGATGGGGATAGGCATCCAGCCGATCGGCCGCGGCGCCGAGCCCGGCGCGATGGAGCAGCTCGATCACCCGCGCCCGCAAGGCGGCCCCGCGCAAGGGACGATGGAGCGTGACGGCCTCCGCGACCTGCCGCCCGATCGTGTGCAGCGGGTTGAGGGAGGTCATGGGTTCCTGGAACACCATCCCCGCCACGCCGCCGCGCAGGCGCTGCAGCTCTTCCGGCGCGGCCTTCAGCACCTCCACCCCGTCCAGGGTGATGCGGCCCCTGGGATTGGCGCCGCCCGGGCCGAGAAGGCCGAGGCAGGACAGGGCGGTGACGCTCTTGCCGCTGCCGCTCTCCCCCACGAGGGCGAGGGTCTCGCCCGGCTGCAGGGAGAAGGACACACCACTTACGACCTGATGGCCGCGAAAGGCGACGCAGAGATCCTGCACGTCGAGGAGCGGCGCGCTCATCGCTGGGCTCCCGGCTGCTTGCGGGGGTCGAAGGCGTCGCGCACGGCTTCTCCGATGAAGGCGAGCAAGGTCAGCATGCCGCCGAGCACGACGAAGGCGGTGATGCCGAGCCAGGGGGCCTGGAGGTTGTTCTTGGCCTGGGACACCAGCTCGCCCAGGGAGGGTGAGCCGGGCGGAAGGCCGAAGCCCAGGAAGTCGAGGCTGGCCAGCACGGTGACCGAGCCGGCGAGGATGAAGGGCAGCATCGTCAGCGTGGCCACCATGGCGTTGGGCAGGATGTGGCGCATCATCAACGCGCTGTCGGAGACGCCGAGGGCGCGTGCGGCGCGGACATAGTCGAGGTTGCGGCCGCGCAGGAACTCCGCCCGCACCACGCCGGTCAGCGCCATCCAGGAGAAGAGGAGCAGGAAGCCGAGCAGGGAGAGGAAGCTCGGCTCGATCACGCTGGCCAGGATGATGAGCAGCAGGAGCTGCGGCATGCCCGACCAGATCTCGATCACCCGCTGGAAGATGAGGTCCACCCAGCCGCCGTAATAGCCCTGCACCGCCCCTGCCGCGATCCCGATGAGGGAGGAGACGATGGTCAGGGTGAAGCCGAAGAGAACGGAGATGCGGAAGCCATGGATCACCCGCGCCATCACGTCCCGCGCCTGGTCGTCCGTGCCCAGCAGGTTGCGCAGGGAGGGCGGCGACGGCGCGGGGCGCCCGAGGTCGCGCACCACGGTGCGGTGGCTGTATCGGATCGGCGGCCAGATGGCCCAGCCGCGCTTCTCCACCTCCTCCACCAGCATCGGGTCGTGCCAGTCCGCGGCGGTTGGGAAGCCGTCGCTCAGGATGTCGCTCTCGGCGTATTCGACCGCGACGGGGAAGAACCAGTGTCCCTCCACCCGCGCGACGATCGGCCGGTCATTGGCGATCAGCTCGGCGAAGAGGGTGAGGACGAAAAGCGTCGCGAAGATCCAGAGCGACCACCATCCCCGCCGGTTGGCGCGGAAGTTGGCGAGGCGGCGGCGGGTGAGGGGCGAGAGACTCAACGTCGTGCGCTGAAATCAATGCGGGGATCGACCAGCGTGTAGCTGATGTCTCCGACGATCTGCATGACGAGGCCCAGCAGGGTGAAGATGTAGAGGGTGGCGAACATCACGGGATAATCCCGACGGATGGCCGATTCGAAGCCGAGCAGGCCGAGCCCGTCCAGGCTGAACACGATTTCGACCAGAAGCGCGCCGGTGAAGAGGATTCCGATGAAGGCGGCCGGGAAGCCGGCGATGATCAGCAGCATCGCATTGCGGAAGATGTGGCCGTACAGCACCCGCCCCTCCCCCGCCCCCTTGGCCCGGGCGGTGAGGACGTATTGCTTGTTGATCTCGTCCATGAAGGCGTTCTTCGTCAGCATGGTCAGCCCGGCGAAGCCGCCGACGACGAGGGCGATGGTGGGCAGCACCATGTGCCAGGCATAATCGGCCGCACGCTGCCAGAACGGCCAGTTCTCGCTGCCACCCGTGGTCAGGCCACGCAGGGGGAACCACTGCACGAAAGAACCGCCGGCGAAGAGCACCACCAGCAGGATGGCGAAGAGGAAGCCGGGAATCGCATAGCCCAGCAGCACCACGCCCGAGGTCCAGGCATCGAAGCGCGTCCCGTCCTTCACCGCCTTGCGGATCCCGAGCGGGATGGAGACGAGGTAGATGATGAGGGTGGACCAGAGGCCGAGCGAGATGGAGACGGGCATCTTCTCCAGGATGAGGTCCACCACGGGCCGGTCCTGGAAGAGCGAACGGCCGAAATCGAAGCGCAGATAGCTGCCGATCATCTCCCAGAAGCGCTGGGTGGCCGGCTTGTCGAAGCCGAAGGTCTTCTCGATCTCCGCGACCACGGCGGGATCGAGACCGCGGGCCCCGCGATAGGTGGAACGCGGCCCCTCCCCGCTCGTCTGGTCCTGGGGGCGCGGGGCGCGGGTTTCGCCGCCCCCCTCGCCGGTCAGCCGCCCGAGGGTCGTGTTTCCCTGGCCGCGCAGCTCGGCGAGCATCTGCTCCACCGGGCCACCGGGTGCGAATTGCGTGACGGCGAAGTTGATGAGGATAATGCCGAACAGAGTCGGCACCAGCAGCAGCAACCGGCGGAGGACATAGGCGCCCAAGGCCTAGCCCGCGCTCCGAGCGGCGGCGAGGGCGCGTTCCTTCTCCGCATCCACCCACCAGCTGTCCAGCCCGAGACCGCGCTTGGGGTTGCGCGGGGGGCGCCCGAACTTGTCCCACCAGGCCAGGCGGAAGGTGCGGCTGTGCCATTGCGGGATGGCGTGGAAGCCCCAGAGCAGCACACGGTCCAGCGCCCGGCAGGCGGCGGTCAGCTCCTCGATGCTCTGCGCGTTCACGATGACCTCGACGATCTCGTCCACCACCGGGTCTTTGATGCCGATGGTGTTGCGGCTGCCATTCTCGTCCGCCTTGGCGCTCGACCAGAAATCCCGCTGCTCGTTGCCCGGGGATGAGGACTGGCCGAAGACCTCGACGGTCATGTCGTAGTCGAAGCTGTCCATCCGCACCTGGTACTGCGGCGGATCCACCGTGCGGACCCGGGCCTCGATGCCGAGGCGCTGGAGGGACTGGATATAGGGAAGGGCGATCCGCTCGAAGGTCGCGCCGTTGAGCAGGATCTCGAACTCGAAGCGCTGCCCTTGGGCATTCGTCAGGCGGCGGTCCTTCACCGTCCAACCGGCTTCCCGCAGCAGTTCCAGCGCGCGGCGGGCCTGCTCGCGGTTGTTGCCGCTGCCATCCGTGACGGGCAGCTTGAACTCGCGGGTGAAGACCTCCGGCGGCAGCCGGTCCTTGTGGCGCTCCAGGATCTCCTTCTCGCGCCCCTCCGGCAGGCCGCGGGAGGCGAAGTCGGAGTTGGAGAAATAGGAGCTGGTGCGCGTGTAGGAGCCGTAGAACAGGTTGGCGTTCATCCACTCGAAGTCGAAGACGAGGCCAAGCGCCTCGCGCACCCGCCGGTCCTGGAACAGCGGGCGGCGCTCGTTCATGATGAAGCCCTGCAGCCCGGTCGGTAGCTCATGCCGGATTTCGTCGCGCTTCACCCAGCCCCGGCGCACGGCGGGGAAGTCATAGGCCGTCGCCCAGTCCCGCGCGACATTCTCGGTGCGGAACTCGATCTGGCCCGCTTTGAAGGCTTCGAGCGAAACGGTGGCGTCCCGGTAGTACTCGTAGCGCATCAGGTCGAAGTTGTTGGTGCCCTTCATGGTGGGCAGGTCCCGCGCCCAGTAGTCCGGCATGCGGCGATAGGCGATGGAGCGCCCGGCCTCGAAACGCTCGATCCGGTAGGGGCCGGAGCCCAGCGGCGGCTCCAGCAGCGGGCGGGCGAAGTCGCGGCTCTCCCACCAATGCTTCGGCAGCACGGCGAGCTGGCCGATGATCAGGGGCAGTTCGCGGTTCTGGTCGGTGGAGAAGCGGAAGGTCACGCGCCGCGGGTTTTCGGCCACCACCTCGGACACATCGGCCCAATAGGCCCGGTAGAACGGGCGGCCGTGCTGGCGAAGGATGTTGAAGGTCCAGACCACGTCATCGGCGGTGATGGGGCGGCCATCATGCCAACGGGCCGTTTCGCGCAGCTCGAAGCTCACCCCGCGCTTGTCGGCGGGAATCTCCACCACCCCGGCGAGATGGCCGTATTCGGCGCTCGGCTCATCCGCGCTTTCCTTCAGCAGCGTGTCGTAAAGGATGCCGCTGCCAACGGCGGATGTGCCCCGCAGGATGAAGGGGTTGAAGCTGTCGAAGCTGCCCAGGGCGTAGAGCGTGATTTCCCCGCCCTTCGGGGCATCCGGGTTCACCCAGGGGAAATGGGTGAAGTCGGCCGGCAGCGCCGGTTCTCCCAACAGGGAGAGCGCATGGACCCGGCGCGGGCCTGGGGAGGTTCCCTGGGCGAGCGTGGGCAGGGCGGGAAGCCCGGCGGCAAGGCTGGAGGCGAGGAGGGTGCGGCGGCGCATGGCCTGAGATTGGGGGCTAAAGCCCCATCCCTCAACCGTTTGCCACTAAACGGAAAGCAACGAGGTGCAGGCGGGCAGCAGGGCGGGGTCCCCCACCGCCAACACGTCACCCCCGGATTCGAGGGTGAGCGGCCGGCCCGCCTGGTCCGTGACCCTGCCGCCCGCGCCTTCAACCACCGGCACCAAGGCCGCCCAGTCCCACGGCTTCATGGTCGCATCCACCACCACGTCCAGCAGACCGAGCGCGATCAGGCCATAGATATAGCAGTCCCCGCCCCAGCTCGTGCGGCGGACGGCACGGCGGAGCGCTATGAAGCCCGCATCCTGGCCAGGCGGGAAAATATCGGGGGAGGTGCTGGCCAGTTCCGCGGCCGAGAGTTCCGGGCAGGGGCGGCAGCCAACCGTGCCCCCGAAGGGGCCCCTGAACACGGTGCGGCGCCCCTCCACCCCGATCCAGCGCTCCCCTGTGGCGGGCTGGTCGATCAGGCCGAGGACCGGGCGGCCACGGTGCAGCAGGGCGATGAGGGTACCGAAGAGGGGGCGGCCCGTGACGAAGGCGCGGGTTCCGTCGATCGGATCCAGCACCCAGACCCATTCGGCATCGGCGCGGTCCGCACCGTATTCCTCGCCGATCACGCCGTGATCGGGATGGTGGCGGGCGATGTGCTCACGCAAGGCGCGCTCGGCGCCGCGGTCCGCCTCGGTCACCGGGCTGGCGTCACCCTTGGCCTCGACCAGCAGGGCCGAACGAAAGAGGGGGCGGATCACCGCCCCCGCCAGATCCGCCGCGGCTTCCGCCGAGGCGACAAAGCTGTCCATCCGTCCCGAGCCCGTCAGGGCAGCGGCTGCGGGCTGGCGGACAGGGTGCGCAGATAGGCGATGACATCCGCCCGGGCCTGGGCCTGGCTGATGCCGGCGAAGGCCATGCGGGTGCCGGGAATGGCCGCCGAAGGACGGTTGAGGAACGCGTTCAGCGCCTCGTAATCCCAGTTCTTGTCGTGCAGCCCCTTCATGGCCGGGGAGTAGTTGAAGTCATCCCGGTGCGCATGGGGCCCGCCGACCACGTTGTACAGGTTGGGGCCGACCGCGTTGCGGCCGCCCTCCGTCCAGGTGTGGCAGGCGGCGCACTGCCGGCCCATGATGGTCTGGCCATTCTGCGCATTGGCATTGGCCAGCAGCGGCCCGATCGGCTCCAGCGCCGCCGGAGCGGCCGGAGCGGCGGAGGCCACCACCTCACCCGTTTCGATGGCTGGCTTGTCCAGGCGATGGGGGTGAACCACCAGCCCACCGACCAGGCCAGCCACCATGAAGCTGATGCCAGCCGTGAGGACCGCCGCGAACGCCTTGTTAGCTTCCAGGCTCATACGCCCTGCCCGAATCCCGTGTTGTGCCGCATCCAAACGCCCCGCGGCGCGCGCGTTTGCGCGACCCCGCCGTCACGGCTAGAAGCCCGCGGACCATAATGTTCCCGGGCTTCCGCGACAACCCGTGGCCGCCCGGCCCATCGGAACCGCCGCCAAGGCGCAGGGGAAGCCCTCTTTTGAACCCCATCGTCCTGATTCCGGCCCGCATGGCCTCGACCCGCCTGCCAGGCAAGCCCATGGCCGATATCCATGGCCGCCCCATGATCGTGCATGTGCTGGAGGCGGCCCGCGCCGCCGGAATCGGCCCTGTCGCGGTCGCCTGTGACGATGTGGCGATCGAGGCGGCGGTTCTGGCCGCCGGCGGCACCGCCGTGATGGTGGCGGACGACCTGCCCTCCGGCACGGACCGGATCGAGCGGGCCCTCACCCTCCTGGACCCGGAGGGCCGGCACGATGTGGTGGTGAACCTCCAGGGAGACCTGCCGGCCATCCCGGCCGCGCTGCTCCGCGCCGTGCTGACCCCGCTTTCGGACCCCCAGGTGGATATCGCGAGCCTGGTCGCGCCCGTGGTCAGCGCCGAGGAGGCGGCGGCGCCGAGCGTGGTGAAATGCGCCTGCGCCTTCCCGGACGGGGCGGAGATCGCCCCCGCCCTCTATTTCTCCCGGCTGCCCATCCCCTCCGGCGAAGGGCCGCTCTGGCATCACATCGGTCTCTATGCCTATCGCCGCGCGGCCCTGGCGCGCTTCGTCGCCCTGCCGGCCAGCCCCCTTGAGAACCGGGAGAAGCTGGAGCAGCTCCGCGCGCTGGAGGCTGGGATGCGGATCGCGGTGGCCCGCGTGGACCATGCCCCCTTCGGCGTGGACACGCCGGCCGACCTCGCCCGCGCCCGCGCGGTGCTGCACCCGGGCATCGCCGCCCAAAGAGAGACCCTGTGACCCAGACCATCGCCTTCCAGGGCGTGCCCGGCGCCTATTCGGACCTGGCCTGCCGCGCGGCCTATCCTGGCTGGACCACCCTGCCCTGCCCCTCCTTCGAGGCGGCGATGGCCGCCGTGCGGGAGGGCCGGGCGGACCTCGCCATGCTCCCCTGCGAGAATTCCCTGGCGGGGCGCGTGCCGGACATCCACCGGCTGCTGCCCGATTCCGGCCTGCATGTGGTGGGCGAGCATTTCGAGCGGGTGGAGCACTGCGTCCTGGCCCCGCCGGGCGCGACGCTTGAGACGATCCGCCGGGCCCATTCCCATCCGGTGGCCCTGGGGCAGGTGCTCAACCTGCTGCGGGACATGCGCTGGCAGGCCGTGATCGAGGCCGATACCGCCGGGGCCGCTCAGCTGATCGCGCAGCGCGGCGGGGTGGAGGACGCGGCCATCGCCTCCTCCCTGGCCGGGGAGATCTACGGGCTCCAGATCCTGAAGCGGAACGTGGAGGACGAGGCGCACAACACCACGCGCTTCTATGTCATGTCGCGGGAGGCGGCCCTGCCGCCCGTCACGGCGCCCGACAGCGTCACCACCTTCGTCTTCCGGGTCCGCTCCGTGCCGGCGGCGCTCTACAAGGCGCTCGGCGGCTTCGCGACCAATGGCGTGAATATGACGAAGCTCGAATCCTACATGCTGGATGGGCGCTTCACCGCCGTGCAGTTTCTCTGCGACGTGGATGGGCATCCGGACCAGCCGCCCGTGCGGCGCGCGCTCGAGGAGCTCCGCTTCTTCTCGCGCGAGGTTCACGTGCTCGGCTGCTACCCCGCGCATCCCTACCGGCGGGAGCAGGCGGAGGCCGCGGAGTGATCGCGGCGCCGCGATCCCCGCTTCCGCCGCGCCCGGCCATGCCGTAAGCAGACGGCAACGATAACCGCCTTCGAGGGAAAGGAACGCCCCCGCATGACCTCCCGCGTGAACCGCCGCGCGCTGCTGACGGCCGCGCCCGCCGCCGCCGTGCCGGCCGTCCTGGCCGCCCCGGCCATCGCCCAGACCAACCCGGAGGTGCGCTGGCGCCTCACCTCCTCCTTCCCGCGTAACACCGACATCCTCTGGGGCACCGCCGAGGCCGTGGCCAAGCGGGTGGGCGAGCTGACCGAGGGGCGGTTCCGCATCCAGGCCTTCCCGGGCGGCGAGATCGCGCCGGCGCTGTCCGCGCTGGACGCCGTGCAGTCGGGCAGCATCGAATGCGCCCACACCGCCTCCTACTACTATATCGGCAAGGATCCGGCCCTGGCCTTCTTCACGGCCGTGCCCTTCGGGCTGAATGCCCGCCAGAACACGGCCTGGCTCCGCTATGGCGGCGGCCAGGAGCTGATGAACGAGATGATGCGCGAGTACAACGCGATCGCCTTCCCCTGCGGCGATACGGGCGCGCAGATGGGCGGCTGGTTCCGGCGCGAGATCCGCACGGTGGACGACGTGAAGGGGCTGAAGTTCCGCATCACCGGCCTCGCCGGGCAGGTCTTCCAGCGCATGGGGGCGACCCCCTCCGTGGTGCCGGCCTCGGACATCTACTCCTCGCTGGAGCGCGGCACGATCGACGCCGCCGAGTTCGTCGGCCCGCATGACGACGAGAAGCTCGGCTTCGCCCGCGTCGCCCCGAACTACTATGCCCCGGGCTTCTGGGAGCCGGGCGCGCGGCTGCACTTCATCGCCAACCAGCGCGCCTATGACGCCCTGCCGCCCCAGTACAAGGCGGCCATCGCGGTCGCGACCGCCGAGGCGGATGCCGAGATGGTGGCGAAGTACGACGTGGCCAATCCGCAGGCGCTGCGCCGCCTGGTGGCCAGCGGCGCCCAGCTCCGCTTCTGGTCCCGCCCGATCCTCGAGGCCGCCTGGCGCGCCACGAACGAGGTGATGGACGACCTGGCCAGCAAGAACGAACGTTTCAAAAAGATCCTGGAAAGCCATCGCCGCTATCGTGACGAGGTTTACACCTGGCACCGGGTGAGCGAGAATTCATTCGACAACTTCGCTTTCACCGCCTCGCAGACGGTGCGTTGAGCCCTCTGCGGGCGTAAAGGAAGGGGGCGGGGCCGGGGGGCTCCGCCCCCTTCTCTTTTCCGCGCCTCCCCTCGCGCGACTCCCACGGATCGCCTCATGGACATTGCCGGCCTGTTGTCCGCCCTGCTGATGGGCGTGGTGGAGGGGCTGACCGAGTTCCTGCCCATCTCCTCCACCGGGCATCTGATCCTTCTGGGGGAGCTGATCGGCTTCGAGGGGCCGCCCGGCAAGGTCTTCGAGATCGCCATCCAGCTCGGCGCCATCCTGGCCGTGGTGGTGACCTATTGGGGCCAGCTCTGGCGCATCGGCTTCGGCATGTGGCGCCCGGGCACGCTGGAACGTTTCACGGCGGTCAATCTGTTCCTCGCATTCCTCCCGGCCCTGGTTATCGGGGCGGCGTTGCACGGGCCGATCACGCGGCTGCTGTTCAACCCCTGGGTGGTGGCCGTGGCCCTGGTGGTGGGCGGGGCGGCCATCATCCTGATCGAGCGTGCCCGCCCGAACCCCTCCATTCATTCCGTGCCTGAGATCGGGCCTCTGGCGGCCCTGCTGATCGGGTTCGGCCAGGTCCTCGCCATGATCCCGGGCACGAGCCGGTCTGGCGCCACCATCATCACGGCCCTGCTTCTGGGGGTGGAGCGGAGGGCGGCCGCCGAGTTCTCCTTCCTCCTCGCCATCCCGACCATGCTGGCGGCGACGGTCTACAGCCTCTGGAAGGCCCGGAACGACCTCGATCTCTCCGCCCTCGGGCAGATCGGGATCGGCTTCGCCGCGGCCTTCGTCGTCGCCCTCCTGGTGATCCGGGTCGTGCTGGCCTCCATCTCACGAATCGGGTTTTCGCCCTTTGGCTGGTACAGAATCGCCCTGGGCGGGATCATTCTCCTCTGGCTGTCCGTTCGCTAGGATGGGCTGAGTCAGCCTTGCTGGAGAGGTGACACGGTGCTGCCAAAGGGAGAGGGCTGGATGTTGACGCCGCGGATTCGCCTGGGACTGCTCGGCCTCGGGCTGCTTGGGCTCTCCACCCTTCCCGCCGCAGCCCAGAGCTGGCCGAGCGATTCAGGTCCGACGGGCGATTATCTCGGATCGACGGTCCGCCAGTTCGAGCGCCTCGCCCCACCCCCGGTCGAGGCGAGCGGGCGCGGCGAGCGGCCCGTGCCCAACATGCCGGTGACGGACCTGCCGGGTACGCTGGGTGCGGGACAGGGCAGCTTCACCGCTGCCCGCCAGGTCGAGCCGCCTTCCCGCACGGCGCGCAGGAGCACCCACAGAGTGCGCTCCGCCGCCCCCCGGCATCGTGCGGCAGAAAGCCGGGAGGCGCGGCTGGAGCGCATCCTGGCAGCCCAGGACCGCCGGATTCGCGAACTCGAGCGGCAGGTCCAGCAGGGCCGATAGCGGGCCCGGCCCCGCAGCCGAAAGCCAGGGCCGCCGACGGGGGAAGGACCTCTCCCGGCGACGGCCCGCAATGTCTCAGGCGTGCTGCAGCGCCAGGTCGTACTCGGCCTCGGTCTTGGCCCGCATCTCCTCCTCGGTCACGCCCGGGGCGAGTTCCAGGAGCCGCATGCGGCCACTGGCCTTGTCGACCTCCAGCACGCCCAGGTCGGTCACCACGAGGTCCACCACGCCCTGCCCGGTGAGAGGCAGGGTGCAGGACTTCAGCAGCTTCGGCTTGCCGCCGGCCGTATGCTCCATGAGCACCACCACCCGCTTCACGCCGGCGACGAGGTCCATGGCGCCGCCCATGCCCTTCACCATCTTGCCCGGGATCATCCAGTTGGCGAGGTCGCCATTCTGGGCCACCTGCAGGGCGCCGAGGATGGACAGGTCGATATGCCCGCCCCGGATCATGGCGAAGCTGTCGGCCGAGGAGAAATAGCTGGTCGTCGGCAGTTCGGAGACCGTCTGCTTGCCGGCATTGATGAGGTCCGCGTCCTCCTCCCCCTCAAGCGGGAAGGGGCCGATGCCGAGCATCCCGTTCTCGCTCTGCAGCTGGACGGAGACGCCCTCCGGGATGTGGTTGGCGACCAGGGTCGGGATGCCGATGCCCAGGTTCACATAGAAGCCGTCCTCCAGCTCGCGGGCGGCGCGGGCGGCCATTTCGTCGCGGGTCCAGGCCATGGCTGGGCGCTCCTCAGCGGGTCGGAAGGGGGTCGGTGCCGGCGGCGGCCGGAGTGGCGGGTTCGGCGCGCTTGCGGGTCGTGCGCTGCTCGATCCGCTTCTCCGTGCCGGGCGGCACGACGATCATGCGCTTCACGTAGATGCCGGGGGTATGGATGTGGTCCGGGTCCAGCTCGCCCTGCCCCACCATCTCCTCGACCTCGACCACCGTGACCCGGGCGGCGGTCGCCATCACCGGGTTGAAGTTCCGCGCGGTCTTGCGGAAGACGAGATTGCCCTCCGGGTCGGCCTTCCACGCATGGATGATGGCAAGGTCCGCCATGATCCCCCGCTCCATCACATACGTTGCCCCGTCGAAGTCCTGGGTCCGCTTGCCCTCGGCCACGGCGGTGCCCACGCCGGTGCGGGTGAAGAAGGCAGGGATGCCCGCGCCGCCGGCCCGGATGCGCTCGGCCAGCGTGCCCTGCGGGTTGAACTCGATCTCCAATTCGCCGGCCAGGTACTGCCGGGCGAACTCGGCATTCTCGCCGACATAGGAGGCGATCATCTTCCGGATCTGCCGGGTCTTCAGCAGGAGCCCCAGCCCGGCATCGTCCACGCCCGCATTGTTCGAGACGAAGGTGAGATCCTTCACGCCGCTGTCGCGGATGGCCTCGATGAGAAGGCTCGGGACACCGCAGAGGCCGAAACCACCGGAATGGATGAGCATCCCGTCGCGCAGCAGCCCGTCCAGCGCCGCCTTCGCATCCGGGTAGAGTTTCCTGCTCATTCGGTGGCTTCCTCCAGCATTCTCGGCGGCGGGAGGCTAGCCGCCCCGACCCACATCATAAAGGGGGCGGAAAAACCTTCGGAAGGGGATTGCCTGCCCCGTGGGGCACGGCTATATCGCGGCACCCGCACGGTGGGGGGCCATAGCTCAGTTGGGAGAGCGCTTGAATGGCATTCAAGAGGTCGTCGGTTCGATTCCGATTGGCTCCACCAAATTGACGGGATGATGCGGGGCGCTCGGCAACGGGCGCCCCGCTCTCTTTTCCAGCGCTTTTACTTCAGCCGACGCCGACGATCCGCCAGGCGTATTCGCGCCCGTCCGGCTCGGCGATCGTGACATTCTCCCCGGGACGGCAGGGCGCACCGCTGCGAATCACGGCCTGGATGGGCGCATCGACGGGGCTGTCGTCGCGCCGGAAAAAGCGCAGTGCCCAGCCCTGGTCGGGATCGTAGACCACATCGCCGTCCATCAGCCCCTGGCCGGGCCAGAACCGCCGCGCATGCCAGCTGGCGGCATCTGCCTCCCAGGCCCCCGGATCCGGGAATCCCTGGCGGTCGAGCGTCAGCTGCACCTCGTAACGGTGTTCCGGGCTGCCTTCGGGAAGGCCGCTCCCTCCGCTCGGCGACAGGACGACGAGCGGCATGCGGACCTCCTCTGCTCAGGGTGACGGCGGGGAGCCTAAATGGCCACCCGCACGCCCAACTCCACCACGCGATCGCTGGGGATACGGAAAAACTCAGTCGCCGGAACCGAGTTGCGCGACATGATCCCGAAGAGCCACTGCTGCCAGCGCGGCATCTTCGGGATGGCCGAGGCGACCACGGTCTCGCGGCCCAGGAAGTAGGAGGCCTGCATCGGCTCGTAATCCACGCCCAGTTCCCTCAGCCCCTCCAGCTCACGCGGGATGTTGGGGCTTTCCTGGAAGCCGTAGCAGAGCGAGACGCGATGAATGCCCGGGGCCAGCTCCTCCACCCGACGGCGGTTGGTCACCTGCGGCACGTCCTCGTTGTTCACGGTGACGAACAGCACGCGCTCATGGAGCACCTTGTTGTGCTTGAGGTTGTGCAGCAGGGCGCTGGGCACGTAGTCCGCCTGGCTGGTCATGAACACCGCGATCCCGGGCACGCGCACCGTGCGGGATTGCGGGAGACGGGTCAGGAAGGACTTCAGCGGCAGGCTGTCCTGACGGAAGCGGCTGAAGAGGAGGTCCCGCCCGCGTCGCCAGGTCAGCATCATGGCGAAGATCGCCGCGCCGAGCACCAGCGGAACCCAGCCGCCATCCGGAATCTTCAGGACGTTGGAGATGAAGAAGGCCATGTCGAGCATGAAGAGCGGGGTGAACACCGCGATCACCAGCGGCAGCGACCAGCCGAACTTCCGCCGGAAAACAAGGCCGGCGAGGGTCGAGGTGGCCAGGAAGGTCCCGGTGACAGCCAGGCCATAGGCGGCGGCGAGACTATCCGAGTTGCGAAAGGCGACCACGAGGACCACGACACCCATCAACAGGGCGAAGTTGACCTGGGGCATGTAGATCTGCCCCTCCTCCGTCTCGCTGGTGTGGCGCACCACCAGCCGGGGCAGGAAGCCCAGCTGCACGCATTGGCGGGCGATGGAATAGGCGCCCGAGATCATGGCCTGGCTGGCGATGATGGTGGCCGCGGTCGCCAGGATGACCAGGGGAAGACGCAGCCATTCCGGCGCGAGAAGATAGAAGGGATTTTCCAGGGCCGACCGGTCGGACAGCATGAGCGCACCCTGGCCGAGATAGTTCAGCGCAAGCGCCGGCAGGACGAAGGCGACCCAGGCAACCTGGATGGGCCGGCGACCGAAATGGCCCATATCGGCATAGAGGGCCTCCGCCCCGGTCACCGCGAGCACCACGGAGCCAAGGGCGATGAAGGCCGCCAGGTGGTAGGCCAGGGCGAAGCGCACGGCGTAATGCGGCGAGAGGGCGACGAGAACCTCCGGCTCCCGCACCACTTCGATAAGCCCGAGAAGGCCGATCACGCCGAACCAGAGGACCGTGATGGGGCCGAAGATGGCGCCCATGCTGCCGGTGCCGCGGTACTGCACCAGAAAAAGCCCCAGCAGCACGGCCAGGGACACAGGGACGACCGCGCCGTCGAAGGCGGGAGAGATCACCTTCAGCCCTTCGACCGCCGAGAGGACGGAGATGGCGGGGGTGATCACGCCGTCCCCGAAGAACAGAGCCGCCCCGGCGATCCCGACGAGCGCGATGGTCCAGCGTCCCCTCTCCGTCAGCGCGGCACGCTGGGCCAGGGCCATCAGGGCGAGGATGCCGCCCTCCCCCTTGTTGTCCGCCCGCATGACCAGCCAGACATACTTCACCGTCACCACGATGATGAGCGACCAGATGATCAGGCTGAGGATGCCCAGGATCTCCCAGCGCTCCAGCCCATCCGAGGAGAAGTGGAGCAGGGCCGCCCGCATCGCGTAGAGCGGGCTGGTGCCGATGTCCCCGTAGACGATTCCCAAGACGCCCAGGAGGACGGCCGCGTTGAGAGGCTGCCGGTCGCCTTGGGTGGCCGCTGATGTCACGTCCGTGGTCCGCGTCGGTTGATGGGCGGCGGCATATGGCCGCCGCCCCGGAGGCTGCAACCCCCGGGGGCGTCCCACGGTTGCAAAGCCGTCATGCGTTTGAAGGCGGAACGAGGCACCAGCCGCCCCGTTCCGCGATTCGCGCTCAGTGGCCGCGCAGGATCTGCGAGAGGAACATCTTCAGGCGCTCGGTCGAGGGATTGCTGAAGAGCTGCTCGGGCGCCCCCTGCTCCACCACCTCGCCCCGGTCCATGAAGACCACCCGGTCGGCCACCTGGCGGGCGAAGCCCATCTCATGGGTGACGCAGATCATCGTCATCCCGTCCTCGGCCAGCCCGACCATGGTGTCGAGCACCTCCTTGATCATCTCGGGGTCGAGGGCGGAGGTCGGCTCGTCGAAGAGCATGATCTTCGGCTTCATACAGAGGGCGCGCGCGATGGCGACGCGCTGCTGCTGGCCGCCGGAGAGCTGGCCCGGATACTTCCGCGCCTGGTCCGGGATCTTCACGCGGGTGAGATAGTGCATCGCCAGCTCCTCCGCGTCCTTCTTCGGCATGCGGCGGACCCAGATGGGGGCGAGGGTGCAGTTCTCCAGGATGGTGAGGTGCGGGAAGAGGTTGAAGGACTGGAAGACCATCCCGACCTCGCGCCGGATCGCATCCAGCGCGCGCACGTCATCGGTCAGCTCGGTGCCGTCCACGACGATCCGGCCTTCCTGATGCTGCTCCAGCCGGTTGATGCAGCGGATCATGGTGGACTTGCCGGAACCCGAGGGCCCGCAGACCACCACCCGCTCCCCGGTCGCGACCTCGAGCGAGATGTCCCTCAGGACGTGCATGGAGCCGTACCACTTGTTCACCTTGTCCAGCAGGATGGCGGGCGGCGCGTCCGTGCGGATCGAGGAAGCGATATGCGGTTCGGTTTCGAGGGCGGCGCTCATAGCGGCTTCCTTCTCGGTTCTCAGCGGTTCCGGTGGCGGTTCAGCTCCGCCTCCAGGTTCTGGCTGTAGCGGGACATGGCGAAGCAGTAGATGAAGTAGATCGCGGAGATGGCGATGTAGACCTCGACGCCGAAGCCCTGCCAGGCCGGCTCCACGATCGCGGTCTTGCCCGCGGTCAGCAGGTCGAAAATGCCGATGATCAGCACCAGCGACGTGTCCTTGAAGAAGCCGATGAAGGTGTTCACCAGCGGCGGGATCACGAGGCGCAGCGCCTGCGGCAGGATGATAAAGCCGGTCTTCTGCCAGTAGGACAGGCCGAGCGCGTCGGCCGCCTCATACTGGCCCTTGGGCAGGGCCTGCAGGCCGCCGCGCACCACCTCGGCCAGATAGGCGCCGGCGAAGAGGATGACGGCCACCTGGGCGCGGAGCAGCTTGTCGATGTTCAGCCCTTCCGGGAGGAAGAGGGGGAACATGACGCTGGCCATGAAGAGCAGGCTGATCAGCGGCACGCCGCGGATCAGTTCCACATAGGCGATGCAGAGAACCCGGATAGCCGGCATGGAAGACCGGCGCCCGAGCGCGACGAGGATCGCCAGCGGAAAGGCGAAGGCCAGGCCGAAGGTGGCGAGGATGAGGGTGATCGGCAGGCCGCCCCAGCGCTCCTGCGGGACATAGGACAGGCCGAACACGCCGCCCCACATCAGGACGCCGATCAGCACCAGCGTCGCGGCCCAGACCAGCGCCAGTTCCCACCGCCAGAAGCGCCGCATGGCGGAGACGACATAAAGGGCCGTGAAAAGCACGCAGACCAGCGCCGGGCGCCAGTGCTCCTCATAGGGGTAGGTGCCGAAGAGGATGAAGCGGTGCTTCTCGGTGATCACGGCCCAGCAGGCGCCGGGGGTGGCCGAGCTCTTCAGGGCGCGGCAGGCCTGGGTCTGGTTGTTCTCGACCGACCAGATCGCGTTGATGAAGGCCCAATCGATGAAGCCGATGGCGTAACGGATGATGAAATAGGCCAGCACGAGCGTGAGCGCCGTGTTCAGCCAGGAGGAGAACAGGTTGGCCCGGAGCCAGGCGACCGGCCCCGTGGTCAGGGCCGGCGGCTGCCGCGGCGCCGCTTCCGGCACGCCGGCGACGGAGGTGGTGAGGGGGATGTCGCTCATCTCGGTGCTCCCCTCAGCGCTCGACCAGGGCGATGCGCGAGTTGTACCAGTTCATGAAGAAGCTGATCGAGAGCGAGATGGTCAGGTAGACCGCCATGATGATGGCGATGCCCTCGATCGCCTGTCCCGTCTGGTTCAGGGTGGTGTTGGCGATGCTGACGATGTCCTGATACCCAATGGCGACGGCCAGGGACGAATTCTTCGTCAGGTTCAGGTACTGGCTGGTCATCGGCGGCACGATCACGCGCAGCGCCTGGGGCAGCACGATCTGGCGCAGCGTCGTGCCGGAACGCAGGCCGAGCGCCTGGGCGGCTTCCCACTGGCCATGGGGCACGGCCAGGATGCCGGCGCGCACGATCTCGGCGATGAAGCCGGCCGTGTAGGTGGTCAGGCCGATCAGCAGGGCGAAGTATTCGGGGCTGATCGTCATGCCGCCGCGGAAGTTGAAGCCGCGCAGTTCCGGCCAGTCGATGGCCGTGGGCGCGCCGCCCGCCAGCCAGACCACCAGCGGCAGCCCGACGAGGAAGCCCAGCGCCGCCGGCCAGATCGGGCGCGGTTGTCCATCCTGCATCTGCCGCCGGCGCATGGCCTTCGCATAGAGCCAGGTGCCGAAGCACCCCGCCACGAAGGCGAGCAAGGCCCAGCTATGCGCGACCTGCCAATCGAGGAAGGGCAGCTTCAGCCCGCGGTTCGAGAGGAAGACGCCCCCCACCGGATTGAGGGCCTGGCGAGGCGCCGGCAGGCCCTGAAGGATCGTGTACCAGAAGAGCAGCTGGAGCAGCAGCGGGATGTCGCGGATCACCTCGACATAGACCGCCGCCATCTTCGACAGCAGCCAGTTCTTCGAGAGCCGGGCGATGCCGATCAACGTGCCCAGGACCGTCGCGAGAAGGATACCCACCACGGCGACCTTCAGCGTGTTCAGCACGCCGACGGTCAGCGCGCGCAGATAGGTGCTCGCGGGGGTGTATTCGATGAGGTGCTCGCCGATGGGCAGGCCGGCTTCGCGGTTCAGGAAGCCGAAGCCGGTGGCGATCCGGCGCACCTCGAGGTTATGCTGGGTGTTGCGGACCAGCCACCAGATGATCCCGAGCACGGCGCCGACGATCAGCACCTGCCACACGACGGCCCTGACGCGCTCGTCGGCCCAGGTCAGCCGGATCTGCCGTTTTGGCGGGGTGCGGAGGTGCCGCGGGTCAGTTGCGGTCTGCGACATCCGGTGGGCCTTCGTCTCTTCTTGTTCTTCGATGGGGATCACGGGGGCCCCGTGAAGGGCCCCCGCGACGTCGGATCAGCGGAAGGGCATCGCGTATTGCTGGCCGCCCGGCGTGGTCCAGAGCGCGTTCGGGCCGCGCTGGATGCCGATCGGCTGCAGGTGGCGGGCGAAGATCTCGCCGTAGTTGCCCGTCGCCTTGATCACGTTCACCACCCACTCGTTCGGCACGCCCAGCATCTGCCCGAGCCCGCCGTTCTTGCCGAGCATTCGCTGCACCTCGGGGCGGGTGTCGTTCGCCGCCATCTGGGCGACATTCGCCTGGGTGATGCCGAACTCCTCCGCCGCGACGAGCGCGTAGTGTACCCAGCGCACGAGATCCGCGAAGCGCTGGTCGCCATGGCGCAGCAGCGGGCCGAGCGGCTCCTTCGAGATCACGTCCGGCAGGATCGTGTGCTCGGCGGGGTTGGGCTGGCTGGAACGGGTGGCGGCGAGGCCCGACACGTCCGTGGTGTAGGCGTCGCAGCGGCCGGAGGCATAGGCGCTGACCAGCTCCTCCAGGCGCTCGATCACCACGGGGGTGAACTGCACGTTATTCGCGCGGGCCCAGTCCGTCAGGTTCTGCTCGGTGGTGGTGCCGGGCTGGACGCAGATGGTGGCGCCGTTCAGCTCCTTGGCGGTCTTCACGCCGGTCGAGGTCTTCACCATGAAGCCCTGGCCGTCGAAGAAGTTCACCCCCCCGAAGTCGAGGCCGAGCGAGGTGTCGCGCGACAGCGTCCAGGTGGTGTTGCGGGCCAGGACGTCCACCTCGCCGGACTGCAGCGCCGTGAACCGGCTCTGCGCGGTCGTCGGCACGTAGCGGACCTTGTTCGGGTCGCCGAAGATGGCGGCGGAGATGGCGCGGCAATACTCCACGTCGAAGCCGCGCCACACGCCCTGGCTGTCCGGCTGGGCGAAGCCGGCCAGGCCGGTGTTCACGCCGCAGACAAGGGTGCCGCGCGCCTTGATCGCGTCCAGGATCGAGGCGCCGCCGGCGGCCGGCGCCTGGGCGGCGGCCGGCAAGGCACCGAAAGCCGAGATGGCGACGGCACCGAGGAGGCCGAACGTCGCACGCCGCAAGGGCTGCATGGTCATCAAAGTCTCCCTGAGTCTCTTTGGGACGCTCCCGGCGTCATGCTGCGCCAGGGTTGTGCCTGGATCAACGCGGGATTGCGCGGACCGCAGGGCACGCCCCTTAGCGTTCCGAAGCGCGCACGGCAATTCCGGCCATGCGGGGTTTCCCGCAGGGGCATCGGGCGGCACCATGGCGGCAGCGGAGTTCACTCCTGCCGGAGTGCAAGCCGCGTGCCGCGTCCCAGAGGAGGAAGCCCAGCTGCTGCATCTCGATCACGCCGCGGTCGATGCCCTCCTGCCCTGGGGGGCGCTGACCGAAGCCCTGGGCGACATGTTCCGCCAGGGCTGCGAGGCCCCGCTCCGCCATGCCCATGCCTGGCAGGAGGCGCAGGCGAGCAACACCTTGCTGCTGATGCCAGCCTGGCAGGCCGGACGTTACACCGGCGTCAAGATCGTTCATGTGGCGCCAGGCCATGCGCCCGCCGTGCATGCCGCCTACCTGCTCTCGGATGCGGCCAGCGGCGCGCCGCTGGCGCTCCTGGATGGCGGCGCGTTGACCGACCGGCGAACCGCGGCGGCGAGCGTGCTGGCCGCGCGCTACCTCGCACGCCCGGAGAGCCGGCGGCTGAAGCTGCTGGGCAGCGGAAAGGTCGCCCATGCCCTGGCACAAGCCTATCGCGCCGCCTTTCCGATCGAGGACATCGCGGTCTGGTCGCGTGAGCCCTCCAATGCCGAACGCCTCGCTGCCCGGCTGAGGGGAGAGGGCCATCCCGCCCGCGCCGTGCCCGAGCCGGATCCCGGCGAGGCCGACATCCTTTCCGCCGCCACGCTCTCCCGTACCCCCCTGATCCTCGGGGATGCCGTGCAGCCCGGCACGCATGTGGACCTGGTGGGCGCCTTCCGTGCCGATATGCGCGAATCCGATGCCGCCCTCCTGAAGAGGGCCACCCTGGTGGTGGATACCCGTGCCGGCGCCCTGGCCGAAGCGGGCGATGTGGTTCAGGCCCTCGCCGAGGGCGCCTTCGGCCCGGAGCACGTGGCCGCCGAGCTCACCGAACTCTGCCGCGGCACGCATCCCGGGCGCCGTGATCCGACGGAGGTCACCGTGTTCAAGTCGGTCGGATGGGCCGGGGAGGACCTTGCCGCGGCGATCCTGGCCTATGAGGGCAGCCTGGCCGAGGCAGGACGGGAATAGGCCACGGGTTCATCCCGCTGGCAGGGTGACGGAGACACCCTCCTCCCCCCTCTCCAGTGTCGCCCCCAGCCCTTCGAGGGCGGCGCGCGCGGCGGGCGGAATGGACCAGCCGAAGGTCAGCCGCGCCCCGTCCAGCCGGAGCGGCGGGCGGGGGCCGGGCGGCAGGGCGGCGGCGCCGGCCGCCGCCAGGATCAACGCGCCCTCCAGAGCCGGCGACTGGCGCCGGATGATGGCGTTGCCCAGCAGGCGTAGCTCCAGGGGCCCACCGGCCGCGAGGGTGAGCAGGGGCAGCAGTTCCTGCATCAGCCGGCCCGCAGGGGCCGGGCGGACGCCTTCCTCCCGCCCCAGCGCGAGGAAGCCCCGGGCGAGCTGGTCATATTCAGCCGCTGCCTCACGCGCACGGCCGACCTGCCGGGTGGCCACCTCGCCGGGCGGAAGCCGCGGCATCGCGGCATCCAGATTGGCCGTCAGCACCATGGACAGGTTGTTCACCGCATGGCGCACAGGCCGCAGAAGGAGCGCCATGGCCTCCGCAGCCACCTGGGCGCCGGGCTCTTGCTCCTCCGTCACGGAGCAGCGCCGGCGAGAGGCGGGTGGGGAGCGGTCATCGGGGCAGTCCCTCCAGGATTTCATGGAACAGGCGGGCCGGCAGCGTGCCGCCGCGGACATCGTCCATCGGTGTGGCATCGTCATTGCCCAGCCAGATACCAATGACCGTGCCACCGGAGAATCCGACGAACCAGGCGTCGCGGAAATCCTGGGTGGTGCCGGTCTTTCCCGCGGCCGGGCGGCCCGGCACGGCGGCGGCACGGCCGGACCCGCGGGAGACCACGGCTTCCATCATGCGGCGGATCGCCAGGGCATCCTCCGGCTGGACGGCACGCACCGGCGTGGTGTTCGCGGCCGGCAGGGCGCGCCGCTCCGCGCGGGCCGAGGCGATGCCGTGGGGCACAACCCGCATTCCGCCATTGGCGAAGGCCGCATAGGCGGCGGTCAGTTCCAGCAGGCTGGCCTCGCCGGTGCCAAGCGCGATGGTGGCATCGTTCGGGAAGGGCCCCGCGAGGCCGAGGCGCCGCGCGACCGCGGCCGCCTCCTTCGCACCCCCGCCCCGCGCCAGCACGCGCACCGCGGCCGTGTTCACGCTGTGGGCCAATGCGTCCTCCAGCGGCAGGTCCCCGCGCGGGCGCCAGTTGCCGTTTCCCGGCGACCAGCGGCCGAGCGTGATGGGCGCGTCGGAGACGGTGGAGTCCGGGGAGAGCCCGTGCTCCAGCGCCGCGAGATAGACGAAGGGCTTGAAGACCGATCCTGGCTGGCGCCGGGCCGAGACCGCCCGGTTGAAGCTGCTGCGACGGTAGTCGCGCCCGCCCGCCATGGCGCGCACCGCCCCGGTGGCCGCATCCAGCACCACCACGGCGCCCTGGCCGACATCGGCCGCCGCGCCGGGCCCGGACAGCAGTGCCTCCAGCTTCGCCTCGACCAGCGCCTGCATCCGGAGATCGAGCGTGGTGCGGAGGGTGAGATCGGCCGAGCCGGGGAAGCGGGTGGCGAGGTCGTCATTCACCCAGTCTGCGAACCATCCGGAATCGCGCGAGGGGCGCGGAGGGAAGGCGATGCGCTCCGCCTCCGCATTCGCCTGCGCCTCGGTCAGGGCGCCGGTCGCCGCCATGGCATGCAGCACCTCCGCACCGCGGCGCGCCGCCTCTGAGGGGTTGGCCCGGGGATTGAGGCGGGAGGGGGCCCGCGGCAGGCCCATCAGCACCGCGGACTGCCAGACGGCCAGGCGCCGCGCGGGCACGCCGAAATAGAGGCGCGCGGCCGCATCCACGCCGAAGGCCCCGGCGCCGAGATAGACGCGGTTGAGATAGATCTCGAGCAGCTGGTCCTTCGTGAACCGGCTCTCCAGCCACAACGCCAGCATCGCCTCCTGCACCTTGCGGCGCAGGGAGCGCTCGGGCGTCAGGAAGAGGTTCTTGGCGAGCTGCTGCGTGAGCGTCGATCCGCCCTGGGCCACCCGGCCGGTGGTCAGGTTCACCCAGGCGGCGCGCAGCAGGCCGATGGGGTCCAGGCCGAAATGGTCGCGGAAGCGGCGATCCTCGATCGACAGCAAGGCCGTGGGCAGATGCACCGGCAGGTCGCGCAGCCGTACTGTCTCGCCATAGAGGTCGCCGCTCGTCGAGAGCAGCCGGCCATCCGATGCCTCCAGGGTCACGGAGGGACGGCGCGTGGTGTCCAGCGCCTCCTCGGGGCGCGGCAGGTCCCAGGCGAAGACGAGGAGGAGGACTCCGAATGCGAGCCCGCCCCAGATCAGTCCCATGAGGGCCCAGGCCGCCAACCTGCGCGCCAGGCGCCGCCTCGCCCGGACGGCCGGGGGAGGCGCAGGTGGTTCGGCGGCCGCGCGCCGTCCCTGCTTCACGCCCGCCTTGCGCGAAGGCGGAACGTTCCGCAATACGGTTGCGATCGGGGCCCTCGGCATGGCAGATGCGCCGTAGCACGATCCGGGGAGGCCTGCACTCGCGGCGGGATGGAGCCGTGCCGATGGGGATGCGGGATGCTTGGTACGATGACGCGCGGGGCGCGCCGCTGGGGCCTGCCGGGTCTCGCGCTGCTGGTCGCGCCAGGCCTGGCGGCCCAGGCCCGCGCTCAGTCCGATAGCCAGCAGTGCCGGATCGAATGCGCCGCCCCCTTCGCCGAGCGCGCCCAGAACACGATCAGCATCCAGACCTGCCTCGTCCGCTGCGCCGCACGATCCGCCGCGCTCGGCGCGGCGAATGTCACCGGCACCATGGTGATGCCCACGCCGCAGACGCCCTGGACATCGCTGCCGGGCAACCGGCGCCCGCCGCAGGGCGTGGCGGCGGCACCCCGTGGGACCGAGCGCCAGGCGAACACCCGGCAACGCTCCCCGGCCCGGCGGAACCAGGAAGCCACATTGGCGAGCATGAGCCCCGCTCCCGTCGCCGCGCCGGCGGGCGCCGCGGCTCCGTCCATGTTCGGATCGCTCCTCGCGGCCCAGGCCGCGGTTCCGGCGGCGGCGGTTGCGGCGGCACGGGCGCCCGAACCCGGCAGCGGGAGCTTCGGCGCCATCTATGCGGCGCGGACTCCGTCGCGCGCCTATGGGCTGTCGGTCGGGGCGGGCGATCGCGGCGCGGCCCATCGCGCGGCGGAAAGCGCCTGCCATGAGGGCAAGGGGAATGCCTGCCGGCTCGTCGGCGAGTTCTCGGCCCGCTGCGGCGCGGTGGCGCATGCGCTGCGCTCCAACGGAGCCGTGGTGGTGACAGCCCATCCCAGCACCTACACCGTGATGGCGGCGGTCAGCGGCACGGGCCAGACGCGGGAGGAGGCGGAGCGCCAGGCGATGGCCGCCTGCGCGCAGCGCGGCCGCGGCCTGCTCTGCCAGGTCACGGAGGCCCGCTGCGCGGGTTGAAGTCCGGGATTCACGGGCCGGTTGATCCGACCTAGGCTCCCCCGGCCCGCGCCAGCCCGGCGCCCCAGGGGAGGTTCTTCGCCGCGATGAGTGATCCAGGTGCCATCCGCCAGTCCGCGCTGGATTGGATCGCGGCCAATGAGTCGCGCCTGTCCGCCTTCAACGAGCGGATCTGGGGCTTCGCCGAGCCGGCCTGGCGCGAATACCGCTCCGCCCAGGCCTATGCCGAGATCCTGCGGGAGGAAGGCTTCACCGTGGAGGAGGGCTCCGGCGAGATGCCGACGGCCTTCACGGCGCGCTGGGGAAGCGGCGGGCCGGTGCTGGCCGGCTTCTCGGAATATGACGCAGTGCCCGGCAATTCGCAGCAGGTGGTGCCGCATGAGGCGCCGCGCGCGGGGCTGCATCCCTATGCCGCCGGGCACACCGACCCGCATTCGGTGCTCGGCACGGCCTCCCTCACCGCCATGCTCGCCACCAAGGCCGCCTTCGAGAAGCATGGCGTCAGCGCCACGCTGAAGCTGTTCGGCGAGCCGGCGGAAAAGGTCTGCGGCTCCAAGCCCATCCATGCCGCGAAGGGCTATTTCGATGGGCTGGATGCCGCCGTGGTCTGGCACCCCTGGCCCAGCAACACCGTCACGGGCGAGGTGCATTTCGGCGCCTATTGGAGCGCCGTGATCACCTTCGAGGCGCCCACCCCGGAAAGCTGGGTGGACCCGTCGCTGATGCCGACCCAGGCGGCGCATGCCGTGGCCCGCGCGCCGGGCGCGCTGGACGCCATGTGCCTGATGTACACGACGACGAAGTACACGAAGGAGGCGATGTTCCCCCATAGCGGGTCCTGGACGCTGAACGAGTTCGTCCTCGGCGATGCAGGCGCCACCTCGGACAATCTCGCGCCGCGCTTCAGCCAGATCCAGTATTCCTGGCGCTCCTCCTCGCTCGCCATCCAGGAGCAGATCTGGCGCGTGCTGGCCAACAACGCGAAGTCCGCCGCCATGGCGACGGGCTGCAAGGCCTATGTGCGCTGGGTGACCAAGACGCGCGTGGGCCTGCCCAACACGGCCCTGACCGAGCTGACCTGGGCCAATCTCCAGGCCGTGGGCGCGCCGAGCTATACCGAGGAGGCGCTGGCCTTCGGCCGGGAGATCCAGAAGAACCTGGGGCTGGAGCCGATGGAGAACCCCTTCATCCCCAGCGTCACCCGGCTGACCACCCCGGCCGACAATGATGCGGGGCTCCGTCGGACCCTGGCGGGGTGGCAGACGCATCTGAGCGCCGACGACTATGTCGAATATTCCTGGCACTGCCCGACCGTGCGGCTTCTCGCCGCGCGCCCGCGGCTGCAGCCGCCCACCCCCGGCTATGCCTATCCGAACTGGGCCTATCTCGCGCTCGGTGGCCTGCCCGCGGCAGTGGATCCGGGGATGTTCCTGGCGGCGCGGACCATGGCGCTGACCATGGTGGACCTGGCCGTGAAGCCCGGCGCGCTGGAGGCATGCCAGGCGGAGTTCCGCGAGCGCACCGGGGGTGGCGTGGGCGGCACCCAGTGGGTCGGCCCGCTGCTGCCGGCCGATTTCGACCCGCCCGTCGATCTCCGTTGGCCGGAATACGTCACCACCGTGCGCGGCGAGGAGTGGACCTTCCCCACTCCGCATCACGGCACCGGCGCCGGCGAGCCGATCTGACGGCAACCCCGCCCGGCGGATGGACGTTCGCCGGGCGGACCATCGGAGGAGGCCCTTCCCCATTCGCGCCTCCCCTCTCCTCCTCCTAGGCGTCCTCGCCGCCTGCGATGCCGAGCCACCGGCCCAGTTGCGGGTGGTGGGCGGCGACCCGGAGCGGGGCCGCCAGGTGGCGCTGGCCCAGGGCTGCGGCGCCTGCCATGTCATTCCCGGCGTGCGCGGGGCCGTCTCCTGGGCCGGGCCGCCGCTGACGGAATGGGCGCGGCGCGGCTATCTGGCCGGGCATCTGCCGAACTCGCCCGAGAACCTCGTCGCCTGGCTCCGGAACCCGCAGGCCATCTCCCCCGGCAGCGCCATGCCGAATCTGGGCCTGACGGAAGCGGAGGCGCGGGACACGGCCGCCTATCTCTTCACCCTGGGCGCGGAACGCCTGCCGCCCGTTCCGGCCGGGATTCCGCTGGGGCCGAATCAGGCCGGGCCGCGCGAGGAGCCCAGGATCCGCCCCCGGGCGTGATTCACCAGCAGGCCGGCAGCACCATGGCGGGTGCTGCCTGGAAGAGGATGGCGAAGCCCGACACGACGCAGCCGGCCGCGCCGAACCACAGCGTGAAGCGGGGCTCCGCCTCCCCGCCCTCGGTGATCTCCCCACCCGGGCGGGCGAGCACGAAGATCAGGGCGAGAACAAGCAGGGCGAGAACCGTCGCCCCCGCGACCATCGCCACCACCCAGGGCATGCCGAGCAGGGTGCCGCCTTCCATGCCGCGCTCGCAGGCGAAGGCGTGGATCGCATAGAGCGCGCCGAAATGCCCGGCCCAGACGGCCAGGCCCGCTGCCGGCCAGATCACCGCCCGTGCGGCGGATGCGACCACGACGCTCACAGCAGGCGCGGGAAACCGTGCAGCAGCACGATTCCCGCCACGCCCTGCCCGACCGTGTAGAGCCAGAAGAGCATCGTGTTGTCGAAGGTCAGCCGGCGGGTGCCGTTGAGCATGCCCGCCCAGGACCTGGCCTGCGTGTAAAGCGCCATGAGGATGGCGACGGCGGTGTTGAAGCCCTGCCAGGCGAGCAGGGCGTAGGAGATGCCGGAATAGGCATGCTGCGACGGCCGCAGCCCCGCATCGCGGATCGCGGAGAGATCCACGGCATAACCCGCACCGAGCAGCGCCAGGGCAAGCGGCAGCGCCCAGATGGGCAGCGCATCCCGGTGGCGGAGAAGGGTGCCCGCGAAGAGGATCGTGGCCCCCGCCAGCACATAGAGGAGGAGGGCGGCGCCGCCGCGTTCCGGAACCGGCAGCCCCAGGCCGGCCGGCGGCCACATGCCGTCGCCGTTCACCAGCCAGAGAAAAAGATAGCTGCCGATCAGGCAGGCGTAGCAGGAGCCCATGACGAGCATCAGCGTGTTCATCGCCCACCAGGAGGTGGACATCGGCCCCGTCACATAGGTCGGAAGCACGATGCCGCCCCCGATCGAACCACGCCCTTCGCCGATCGGGCCAAGATCGGTTCCGGTCCAGAGCCAGTAGAGGAAGGCCGCGATCGCGAGCAGGGCGAAGGCGGCGGCGGGCACCAGCCATTCCACCGTGAGCACGAGGAAGAAGCCCGCCGTGCCGACCGCGGCGACGAGATGCGCCCAGCTCGGCCCGGGCAGCACGGCCACGTATTGCGGGATTCCCTCCGCCGGGCTGACAACCAGCCCCTCGCGCAGTCCGGTGATGGTACCGGGCAGGTAATGTGCGCCGGCCTCGACCTGCGCCGAAAGCTCGGGATGGCGCCAGAGCGGGTAGCGACTGTCCACGGCGGGGATGCTGCGCGGGCCGTAATTCAGGTTGGGCAGCCATTCGAGCGTGCCGGCATCCCAGTGGTTGCCGCCGCCGCCCTGGGGCCGGAAGTTGCGGATGATATCGACGAAGAGCAGCACGCCGCCGACCAGTGCGACGAGGGCGCCGATGGTGGAGAGCATGTTCCAGATCTCGAGGCCCATGCCCGCAGGATAGGTGTAGATGCGCCGTGGCATGCCGAGGAAGCCGGACATGTGCATCGGGAAGAAGGTGAGGTTCACGCCGAGGAAGAGGAGCCAGAACACCCATTTCCCCAGGCGCTCGGAAAGCGGCGTGCCGATGCAGGGCGCCCAGTAGTAGAGGGCGGCGAGAACGGGGAAGACCATGCCGCCGATCAGCACGTAATGCAGATGGGCGACGATGAAGTAGGTGTCGTGCGCCTGCCAGTCGAAAGGCGTGACGGACACCATCACCCCCGTCAGCCCGCCGAGGGAGAAGATGAACAGGAAGCCGAGGATGAAGAGCGTCGGCGTGGCGATGCGGACCTTCTTCCCCGAAGCGAAGGTGCCGATCCAGGCAAAGACCTGGAGGCCAGAAGGAACGGACACCGCGAAGCCCGCCGAGGCGAAGAAGGCCAGGCTCAGCCCCGGAATCCCCGTGGTGTACATGTGGTGTACCCACAGGCCGAAGGAGAGAAAGGCCGTCCCGACCAGCGCCAGCACCACGAGCGAATGCCCGAGCAGCGGCGCGCGCGCCATGGTGGGCACGATCATCGAGACCATGCCGGCCGCCGGCAGGAAGATGATGTAGACCTCCGGGTGGCCGAAGAACCAGAACAGATGCTGCCAGAGCATCGGGTCGCCGCCGCGCTCGGGGATGAAGAAGGGCCAGTCGAAGGCGCGCTCCAGCTCCAGCAGGGTGGAGGCGATGATCACCGCCGGAAAGGCGAAGATCACCATGCCCGCGAAGACGAGCATCGCCCAGGCGAAGATCGGCATGCGCCCCAGCGTCATGCCCGGGGCGCGGCAACGCAGGATGCCGGTGATCAGCTCGATCGCGCCCGCGATGGCGCTGATCTCGATGAAGCCGATGCCCAGCAGGTACATGTCCGTGTTGACGCCGGGCGAATGGGCCTTGCCCGTCAGCGGCGGATACATGAACCAGCCGCCATCCGGCGCCGCGCCGAAGAAGAGCGACAGGAAGAAGGCCGTGCCGCCGATCAGGTAGATCCAGTAAGCATAGGCGCCGAGGCGCGGCGTCGGCATCTCCCGCGCACCGAGCATGGCGGGCAGCAAGGCGATCCCGACGGCCTCCACCACCGGCACGGCGAAGAGGAACATCATGATCGTGCCGTGGGTGGTGAAGACCTGGTTGTAGGTGTCCGCATCCAGGATCGTGAGGCCGGGGACGGCGAGTTGCAGGCGGATCAGCACGCCCAGCAGGCCGGCGAGCAGCAGGAACATCAGCGCGGTCGCGAGGAAGAGCGGGCCGATGAGGTTGTTGTTGATCTCGGTGATCACGGCGATGCCGCGCGGGAAGGCCCAGGCCTTCTCCAGCCGGCCCAGCTCCTCCGGCGGGCGCGGCAGGGGGTTCGGCAGGTCGCTCAACGCAGGGAATCCAGCCAGGAGGCGAGGGCGAGCAAATCGGGGCCCTCCAGGGCGCGGGCATAGGCGGGCATGGCGTTGCCGGGCTTGATGTCCTGCGGCGCCGCGATCCAGCCCGCCAGGTTCCCGCGGTTGTTGGGAAGGGCTCCCCCGGCCAGGGTGGCGCGGGAGCCGATGCGCGACAGGTCGGGCGCGATGCGCGCGGACCAGGGCGTTCCGCGCACCGCATGGCAGGCGCCGCATCCCGCCTCACCGAAGACCTGCATGCCGCGCCGGTGCTCCTCCGTGCGCGGCTCCGGCACCGGCGCACGCTGCCGGGCGATCCAGGCCTCGAATTCCGCCGGCTCCTGCACCACCACGTCGAAGGACATCAGCGTGTGCTGGGCCCCGCAGAATTCCGTGCACTGGCCGCGCAGCTGCCCCAGCCGGTCCGCGCGCAGCCTCTGGCGGTTCACGCGGCCGGGGATCATGTCCAGCTTGCCGTGCAGGTTCGGCACCCACAGGCTATGGATCACGTCGGCGGAGGTGAGGTGCAGCTCCACCTCCCGCCCCAGCGGCAGGTGCAGCGCATTGGCCGTCACCGCACCCTCCCCCAGGTCGGGGTACCGGACCTCCCACCAGTATTGCCGGCCGATGATCTCGATCCGCAGAGGCGCGTCGGACATCGGCTGGGTCAGCGCGCGCGAGATTCCGAGGGAATAGGCCAGCAGCGCCGTCAGCACCGTGACGGGAAAGACGATCCCCCCGCCGATCACGAAGCGGCGCGACCCCATCGCCTCGCGCAGCCGCGCGGGCGCGACGATGGCGAGGGTGAGGAAGGCCATGGTGATCAGGAACACGGCCGTGCCGCCCCAGAACAGCACATGGGTGAGGGTCGCGATCCGCTCGGCCTGCACGCCCCAGGGGTCGAGCGGCGTCTGCGCGCCCGAGCAGCCCGCCAGGACCAGAAGGGGAAGAAGCCGCTTCACGCGGGGTGGCGATCCTGCGCCGGGCGCAACACGCGGGAGAGCGCCAGCAGGGCCAGCCCCGCGAAGGCAATACCGCCCGGCACCCACATGAGAAGGCCACCGAGCTGCTGGTCCTCCAGCGGCGTCATCCCCCATGGCAGCGTCGTCCGCGCATGCGGCAGGAAGAGCGGCCGGGGCGCGAAGGTGAGGAAGGCGCCCAGCGCCCCCATCTGCGCCGCCGTGCCGAGGCCGGAGAGCAGCGCCGCATCCACCCGGCCGGCCCGCATCACGCCATGCCACAGCCAGACGGCGGAGCCGAACAAGGAGGCATGCATGGCCCACCAGGCCACGTCGGAGCGGAAGGTCCAGCCATAGGGCGCCGGCATGTGCCACAGCCAGAGCACGATGGCGAAGACCGCCGCCGAGGAGGCGAGCTCACCAGGCGAGGCGGCACGCGCGCGCAGCCCCAGGGCGAGCAGGGGCGCCGCGACAAGCATCACCACGAGATGTTGCCCCACGCGGGCGGAAAAAAGCGCGACGGCCAGACCGCAGAGGGGCGACAGCAGGGCGAGGGCCAGGACGCCCCACCCCGCCAGGAGCAGGCGCCGCTCCGTGCCGCGCCAGCCGATCCATCCCAGCCCGGCGAGCAGGGTGCCGAGCAGCAGTGGATCGAGGTTCCAGCCCAGCTCGCCCGGCAGGGGCGGCAGGCCGCAGAAGGGCACGGCTTCGCTCCGGTTCACCCGCTTCCTCCCCTTCCGCAAACATGGAGGATCATACAGCTTCGCTTCCGGAACGCGCTGCCCGCCGGGCCAGCAGAAGAAGCGCGAGGGCCGCCAGACCGATCACAATCGCGTCCGCCAGAGGGTTCGGCGCCCCATGCGCCGCCCCCGGAGCGAGCTTGGCGTCAGGACGAATGGTCCAGAGAACCAGGGCGACGTGCTGAAGGAGAAGCAGGCCGCAGACCAGCCGCATCCGCCAGGGCCGCCATTGCGGCATGGCGGAGAGAAGGATGGCCCCGGTCAGCGCGGGCAGGATCACGCCCAGCTTCATCCACAGCCAGATACCCTCCTGGCGCCGCAGATACCACGCGGCTTCGGGGGGAAGATCGGCCGCCCAGACGGTCACATAGGGGACGAAGAGGAACCACAGCGCGAAAACCCCGAGGGTCAGCAGGGCGCGCTCCAGCCCCGTGCGCGCCTCGGGATCCTCGGGGCAGCCCTGCAGCAGGACGGCCAGGCCCAGGAAGGCCGCGGCGCCCCCGACCAGCATCGCGATCCCGTTCAGGCTTCCCACCCACCCCGCATCCCGGGAAAGCGCCCAATCCTCGAAGGCGACGGCGGCGGTCAGCACGACGAGGAGCAGCGCTGCGCCGGCCGCCCGGCGCGTCGGCGCCGGCCGCGCGAGCCACCATCCGAGGAAGGACCAGAGCAGCAGGATCGCGCCGCTCGCGGACAGGACGGGCACCGCGCGCGGCCCGCCCGCCCAGGGATAGAGGGCGCCGGCGAGGAGCAGCACGGGAAGCGCCAGCAGGAGCAGCAGCGGCATGAGCCGCCCGGCCGCGATGAAGACCGGCGCCAGGGGCTCCAGCCAGCGCTCCCGCAGAAGAAGTCCGGCGGCGCGCACCACCAGGGCACCCGCCCCCAGCGTGGCGGCGAGGACGAAGGCGAGCAGGCAGGCCTCGGCGAAAGCCGTCATCGCCCTTCGCGCATCAGCGCCTCCACGTAACGCGCGACGGCCCAGCGCTGGCGCGGGTCGAGCCGGTCCGCGAGGGGATGGGCGCCGAAGCGATTCTCGGCGATGGCGGCCATGCTGCTGGCCGCATCGGCGGGCAGCGGCGCGATCGGCGGATGGCCGCGCGACACCACCACCCCGTCCCCCATGCCACGCGCCCCGTGGCATGGCGTGCAGAAGATGGCGTAGCGCTCCGCGCCCTCGGCCAGCAGGGCCGAATCGACGGTTGGCCCCGGCGGCGCGAGGGCGCGCAGGCGGGCGCCGGAGCCCCGCGCCACGGCGCCCTCGGGCGGCGGCGCGGGCGCGGGCGGCTTCGGGCTCCCCGGCCAGCCGTCGCATCCCGCGAGGAGAAGGAGGAGCAGCAGCCGCTTCACGCGCCCCGCACCTCCGTCACGCGCAGGGGGGAAAGGCCGCGCAGGAAACGCGCCGCGGCATCGGGCGCGTAGAGAGGATCCTCAGCGGAGAGGAAGAGGAAGAAGCGATCCTCGCTGGCCCGGTTGAAGCCGCGGGCGAAGAAGGCCGGATGGTTCAGCCGCGGCAGGCCGTTCAGCGCCAGCATCCCGATCAGCGCCGCCGCGCAGGCCCAGAGGATGGCGACGAGATAGGTGGTGGGCATGAAGACCGGCCAGGCATTCAGTGGCCGCCCTCCCACATTCACGGGATAGAGGTGGACCGAGACATACCAGGCCGCCCACGCCGAGAAGGCCGCGCCGATGACGGCCGCCCCCAGGGCGATGTAGCCGACCGGCGCGGCACTGACCCCCAGGGCCTCCGCCGCCTCGGGCACGGGAAAGGGCGAATAGGCCTCCAGGCATGTCCAGCCCGCCTTGCGTGCCGCACGGACGGCCGCGGTCATCGCATCGGCCTCGGTGAATTCCGCCATCAGGCCAAAGGGGGGCGGCTGGCTCATCGCTCCTCCTCCTCGGCTTCGGCCTCGCTTTCCTCATGCCGCGTCTCGAACATCGAAACGGCGGGCACGAGGCGGCCGAACAGCAGCAGCACGAGGGCGAAGAGCGCGACCGTGCCGCCGAGCAGCCCCCATTCGGCAGGGCTTGGCGAATAGCCGCGGGACATGGTGGGCAGATGGTCCCGCAGCAGCCCGTCCACCACGATCGACCAGCGGTCGAGCCACACGCCGGCCGCCGCCAGGATGCCGACCGGCACCACGACCAGGGCGCGACGGCGGACCCCATCGAGCCACAGCACCTGCGGGAGCGCGGCGCTGAGGAGAACCGCGCCCCAATAGGCGGCCGCCCCCGGCCCGAGCACGCGCGCGGCCAGGGCGGCGCGGGTGGTCCCGTCCTCCTCCAGGAAGCCGACCAGCAGCTCATGCGCATAGGCCAGCCCCGCCGCGAGCCCCGCGCAGGCGACCAGGCGGGCGAGGAGGTCCATGTCCGCATCATCGACGAAGCGCTCGAGCGAGAGGGCGACGCGCAGCACCGCCGCGAGCGCGAGCACGATGCCGAGCCCGGAGGGCAGGCCGGTCACCACCACATGCAGCGGCAGCCTGGCCTGGTGCCAGGCCGGCACGACGGTGGTGGCGAATTCGAGCGCGACGACCGTTTGCGCCCAGAGCAGCAGCGGCAGCACGAGGGCCGCGACGAGGCGATAGGCCGCCTGGTGCCGGTGCCAATGGGCGACCGAGCCCCGCCACCCCAGGGCCAGCAACCCATAGGCCCGCGCGAGCCGCATCCGGCCACGGCCCGCCGCACGGTCCCGCATCGTCGCGAGATCCGGGATGAGGCCGATATACCAGAAGAGGGAGGTCACGATCACATGCGACATGATCCCCCAGAAATCCCACACCAGCGGGCTGCCGAACTGGGGCCAGAGCTGCATGCGGTTGGGGTAGGCCAGCGTCCAGTAGAAGAGCCAGGCCCGGCCGAGATGCAGCACGGGATAGAAGGCGGCTGCCAGGATGGCGGCCAGGGCCGCCGCCTCTGCGAACCGGTTCACCGCCGTGCGAAGACCATGCCGGCGCAGCACGAGGATGGCGGCGAAGAGGCTGGCGGCATTGGCGATGCCGATCCACCAGGCATAGGCAATCAGGTCGAAGCCCCAGACATGGGGAATGTTGTTGCCCCAGACGCCCACGCCCGAGACCAGCACCGCGGCGACCGAGACCGCCAGCACCAGGATGCCGGCGGCGCAGAGCAGCACCGAGAGCCGGAAGCTCCAGCGGCCGGGCCGCAGCGCGGCTTCGGCGACGGGCGCGGTGACGTCGCTCACCCCTCCTCCTCCGTCGCGATGCGGGCGAGATAGGTGGTGCGGGGCCGCGTGCCGAGTTGCCCGAGCAGGGCGTAGTGGCGGCCGTCCCGCTTCGCCCGGGTGACGGCGCTGCCGGGGTCGTTGATGTCGCCGAAGGTGATGGCGCGGGTGGGGCAGGCGCGCTGGCAGGCGGTCTCCACCTCGCCGTCGCGGAGCGCGCGGCCCTCCGTGGAATCCTGGCTGCGGGCCGCGGCGATGCGGTGGGTGCAGTAGGTGCACTTCTCCATCACGCCGCGCGGCCGCAGCGACACCTCCGGGTTCCGCGCGGGGGTGTCGAGGAAGCGTCGGTGATCGGACCAGTTGAAGCGCCGCACCTTGTAGGGGCAGTTGTTGGAGCAGGTGCGCGTGCCGATGCAGCGCGCGTGCACCATCACGTTCAGCCCCTCATGGTCGTGCAGCGTGGCGTTCACGGGGCATACGGGCTCGCAGGGCGCCTGTTCGCAATGCATGCAGGGCACGGGCTGGAAGCTGGCGGCGGGATTGTCCTCGGGGCCGTGGTGATACCGGTCCACCCTAAGCCAGTGCATCTCGCGCCCCTGGCTGACCGCGAGCGGTCCGACGACGGGAACGTTGTTCTCCGCCTGGCAGGCCAGGGCGCAGGCGTTGCAGCCGATGCAGGCGTCGAGGTCGATCGCCATGCCCCAGGCATGCCCGGGATAGGGCCAGTCCCGGTAGAGCGAGGCATCGCGTTCCGGCTGCGGGAGGACGCCGCCGGGCGGGACGCTACGGGCGGCCTTGATGGGATCGAGGCGGTGGTGGGAATCCGTGGTGACGGGCGGGGTCTTCCGGCCCGTGGGGCGCAAGGAGAGTCCGGCGGCCACCCAGGCGGAATCCGCCGGGCGCAGTGCGTAGGCATCGAAGCCCCTCCCCTCGCCCACCGGCCCGCCCGCACGGCGCCCGCCCCCGAGGGGAAGGGTGACGCAATCCGGCGCATGGCCCGGCATCGGCCAGCAGGGGGTGAGGACGCGACGGCCGCCGAGCTCCAGCTCCACCTCGTCCCCCGGCGCGAGGCGGAGCGCGGCCAGTGTGGCGGGGGCCATGAGGGCGGCATTGCCCCAGGTGATCTTCGTCAGCGGCCGCGGCATTTCCTGCAGCCAGGCCTCATGCGCCTCCGCGCCGCCACGAGTGCCTGGATCGGGCGAGAAGACCGCCGCCAATCCCTCCGGCAAGGGTGGCGAGGGCTGGTCCCAGCCCTCCCGCAGCGGCGGGGCGAGCGGGGGGAATGGCTCGCCCGCGACGCCCTCCTCCAGCGCCGTCGCCCAGGCGGCCTCGAAACCCTCCGCCCCCCAGCTGGCCTGCCAGGTGGCCCGGACGGCCTCCCGCGCCGTGACGGGCGTGCCGAGCAGCGCGGAGAGCAGCTCCACCTCTCCCGTCGCCTCCTCCGCCAGCGGCATGGTGGCGGGCTGGCGGATGGCGGGCGTGCCGTCGAAGGCGCGTGAATCGCCCCAGGATTCGAGAGGATGCGGAAGCGGCACATGCCAGGCGCAGAGCCGGGCCGTCTCGTCCAGCCTGAAGCCGAGATGAAGGCTGAATGGCAGGGCGCGGAGCGCCGGCGCGAATTCCAGGGAAGCCGGGGCGTCATAGGCGGGATTGGCGCCCAGGATCAGCAGATGCGTGACCTGCCCGGCCGCCATCTCGGAGGACAGGGCCGCCAAGGAGGGCGCCATCGGCTCGGGCCGTGCCAGGGGATGGGGGAGGAGCCGCTGCGCCGCCCCCAGGCGCGCGTTCATGGCATGGGCCAGCGCATGGACGGCCGGCGCCTGCCCCCGCCCGGCCAGAACGACCGCCCCGGGCCTTTCCGCCAGGACCGCCGCGACCTCCGCCGCCGCTGGATGCGCCGCCTCCGCCGCAAGCCCCGCCACGCCGAGCCGAGCCGCGACGGCCCGCGCGAAGGGTTCGGCCTCGCGCGGATGGAGCGGGACGCGACGGTCGGCCCGCGCGCCGGTCAGGCTGGGGGTGGCTTCGGCGACGATGAGGCGTGGTGGCCGGCCCGCAGCACGGGCCGTGATCCAGTCCCGCGCGAAGCGGAGATGGCCGGGCGCCTGGCCCAGCGGATCGGCGCCCAGGCAGAGCACCGCCCCGGCGCGCGACAGGTCCGGCACGGGGACGACTGGGCGGCCGAAGGCGCGCTGCGCGCCCTCGAAGGCCGCGTCGTCGGCCAGGGGGTCGTGCTGGTGCCAGCGCGCCTCCGGGAAGGCGGTCAGCACCGCCTGAAGCATCCGCGCGAGGGTGGGGGAGGAGACGGGGCCGGTGAGGATCCGGAGGCCGCGACCGCCGCCCTCCGCGAGCGTGGCGCGGGCGGTGGCCATGGCTTCGTCGAGCATGGCCGCGGGCACCGGCCGGCCATCCCTGCGGATGCGGCGGGAGCGGTGGGGGTCGTGCAGCCCCAGCACGGCGGCCTCGGCGAAGATGTCGGTGGCGCCGAGGCTGGCCGGGTGGCGGGGATTGCCCTCCACCTTCACGGCATGGCCGTTGCGGGTGCGCACGATCACGCCACGCGAGAGGCCGTCCAGCTCCAGCACCGTGGCGTATTCGGCCCTGGCGGCCTGGGCATCGGCGGCGCGGGCGGGCGCATGGAGGGGATGTCCGTGTTCGGGCGTTTCCTCGCATCCCGCCAGGGAGGCCAGGGCGAGCGAGGCGCCCATGAGCTTCAGCGCATCGCGCCGCTCCAAGGCCGCATGCGGGGCGGCGGCCAGCGCGGCGGGCTGGGGTGGCTCGGGCGACGGATCGGGGCCGCGCCGGGGCGGGAGAGGCGCGCTCATCGGTGGCAGGTCGAGCAGCGGGTGAGCGGGGAGACCTCCACGCCGTAATGCTCGTAGCGCTGCACCTGCAGGCCGTGAGGGCGCAGATCCCGCGCCCCACCGGCTCCGGCATCGTCGCGCGCCATCACGGCGGCGGCGGGGCGCTGGCGGGAGGCCGGGTCGCGGTGGCAGTCCAGGCAGAAGCTCATGGAAAGGGTCTCCGCCTTCGCGGTGCGCGGCATCTCCTGCACCTTGCCGTGGCAGCTTTCGCAAGCGACGCCGGCCTGGGTATGAGCGGCATGGTCGAAGCGGACATGGTCCGGCAGCCGGCTGACGGAGGACCATTCCACCGCCGTCCCGCGCTCCAGCGCCGCCCTCAACGGCGCGAACTGGGCGGTGACGTTCCAGACGCGCTCATGGCAGCCCAGGCAGGTCTGGGCGCTGGGCATGCCGGCATCCGCCGCCCGTTCCACCCCGGCATGGCAGAACCGGCAGTCCAGCTTCAGCCCGCCGGCATGGACGGCATGGCTGAAGGGGATCGGCTGGTCCGCGGGCTTGCCGACGGCCCAGGCCGTTCCGGACCGCACCCAGGCGAAGGCCGCCGCCCCGATCAGGAGGACCAGGGCGGCCCCGACGATCAGGGCAAGGCGAAGCCGGGCATCGGCCCGCGGCGTGAAGATCTGGGCCATCCTGCTCCCCGGTCGGACCTCCCTGGGCCAACCGGATCGGCAACGCGGGGCAGGCAGGATGGTTGGATGCGGGCCGCGCGGCCCGCATCACGGCCGATCGTATGGGCCTCAGGCGAGCGTGGTCAGGTCCTGGAACCAGTGCTGCGCCTGGACGTAGTTCCGCACGCCCCGGCCCAGCACATGCGGGTTGGTGTCATGCACCACGAAGACCAGCAGGGCCTGGTCCACCACCCTCTCATGCACCCGGGCCATCAGCCGGTCCTGCTCGGCGGGGTCGAAGGACTGGACGGCCTGGTCGATCAGCTTGTCCGTCTCCGGATCCTTGTAGTGCGACCAGTTCACGCCCACCGGCGCCACCTGGTTGGAGTGGAAGAAGCGCACCAGCGCATAGAGCGGATCGGAGGTGACATAGGCCACGTTGTTGGCGGTGATGCCGCGCATGGATTCATGCGCCGCACCGTTGCGCCAGGCGGTGTAGAGAACCTCCAGCTCCACCGGCTGGAACTCGATCTCGATGCCCACTTCCTTCCAGGCCTGCTGGATATACTCGTTCATCGGCATGGAGAGCATCTGGCCCGAGCCGCCGGTGGCGATGAGGAACTTCGCCTTCACCGGGTTGCGGGGGGAGAATCCGGCGGCCTGCACCAGCTTGCGCGCCTCGTCCGGGTCGTACCGCACCTTGAAGCTCGGATTGCCGAACCAGGGCGAGGCAGGGTCCACCACCCCGGTCGCGGGCTTCGCCAGGCCGCCGAGGAGCTGCACGATCTCATCCCGGTTGATGGCGAGGTTGGCGGCCTGGCGCAGGCGCAGGTCGCGCCAGGGCGAGCCCTCGAGCAGGGAGAGATGATAGTTCCAGACATGGGGGGTGACGTTCTCCACCACCCGGTTCCCGGCCGCCTTCAGCTGCGGGACCATGTCCAGCGCCGGCGTCTCGATCAGGTCCACCTGGCCGGAGAGCAGGGCATTGCTGCGGGTGACGGCATCCGGGGCGCAGACGAGGACGAGGCGGTCCAGCTTCGCCATCCGCGCCGGGTTCCAGTAGGCGGTGTTCCTCACCAGCTCCGCCCGCTCCCGCGGAACCAACCGGGCGAGCCGGAAGGGGCCGGTGCCCGAGGGCTCCGCCGCGAAGCGGTCCCAGGAGCGGCCGAGCTTCTCGTATTGCGCCGGCGAGGAGACGAGGAACCAGAGCAGCTGGTAGGGGAAGAGGCTGTCCACCGCCTTGGTGGTCAGCTCCACCGTCATCGCATCCAGCTTCTTCCACCCGGCCAGCGAGGGCAGGCGCGGGCGGACCTGGGCGGCCTGGCGCTGGTCGAAATGCGGCGCCTGGGCGTTCATCACCTTCTCGAAGTTCCAGATCACCGCATCGGCGTCGAGCGCCGAGCCGTCATGGAACTTCACCCCTTCGCGCAGCTTCAGCACCCAGCGCTTCCGGTCGGCCGGGTCCGCCTCCCAGGAGGTGGCGAGGCCCGGCACCAGCTTCCCGGGCCGGTCCGCCACGTCCATCTCCCAGGCCACGAGCGGGTCGTAGATCGTGTAGCCGGTGAACTGGTAGGCCCCGGCCCCGCGATCGGGCTGGCCGGCGGTGAGGGGGATATCCGCCATGGAGATACCATAGCGGAGAACCCGCTCGGCCTGGGCCTGGGCCTCGGGCGGGAGGATGAGGCCGGACGGAAGCGTGGCGAGGCCGGTAGCGCCCAGCAGGGCGCGGCGCGACAGGGTCATGAAGGGCTCCGGGTTGTTGACGGAGCGCAAAGCAACCGACGTGCCGCCGTGCGGAGGCGCGGGAAGGGTTCCGTCGAGCAGCCACCCGCCGATGGCTGCGGCACCGGCCCTTCTCCGCTTCCTGGCCGGGCTAGCCGCGCACGTCCATCGCGGAACGCAGCCCGTCGCTGACCATGTTGAAGCACATGCTGGTGACGAAGATGCACACGCCCGGCAGCATGGCGATGACCGGCTGGGTGTAGATCGCCGTGCGAAGCGTGTTCAGCATCAGCCCCCATTCCGGCTCGGGTGGCCGGGTGCCGAGGCCGAGGAAGGACAGGCCGGAGGCGAGGATCATCGAGACGCTGATGAGGCTGGTGGAGTAGACGAAGATCGGGCCAAGGACATTGGGCAGCACGTGCACGCGCACGATGGTGAGCGCGCCCGCCCCGCTGGCCCTGGCGGATTCCACATAATCCAGGTTGCGGACCGAGGTGGTGGTGCTTTCGGCCACGCGGATGATCTGCGGGATGAAGACCAGCGTCAGCGAAAGCATGGCGTTCGAGATGCCCGGCCCGAGCGCGCCGGAAATGGCCACGGCCAGCAGCACCGAGGGAAAGGCGTAGAACACGTCGGTGGTCCGCATGATCATCATGTTGACCCAGCCGCCGGCGAAGCCCGCGATCACGCCCAACGTGCCGCCGATGGCGAAGGCGATCAGCACCGGGGTGATGCCCAGGAACCAGGAGAGCCGCCCGCCATAGAGAAGGCGGGTCAGCATGTCGCGGCCCAGCTCGTCCGTGCCCAGGGCGTAGCGCCCATCCTGGAACCAGATCGGCCGCAGGCGGCGGATCATGCTGGTCTGGTACGGGTCATGCGGCGCCAGCAGCGGGGCGAAGAGGATGGCCAGCGCCATGAGCAGCAGGACGGCACCGAAGAAGAGCGTCACCGGATCCCGCGACAGGCGCCGCGCAACCCCATGCCAATAGCCCCTGCTGCGGGCCGGCGCGGGTTGCGGAACGGCGATGGCGGCCGGCGTGGTGGCGGCGGTCGTGCTCATGCGCGGCGGATCCGGGGGTCGAGCGCGGTCTGAATGAGGTCCACCGCCAGGTTGAGCACCACGAAGAAGATGGCCAGCACCAGGATGGTGCCCTGGAGAACCGGCAGGTCCCGCTGGAAGATGGCGCTGTTCAGCAGGAAGCCCGTGCCCGGCCAGGAGAACACCGTCTCCACCAGGATCGAGCCGCCCATGAGGTAGCCGAGCTGAAGGCCCATCACCGCCAGAACGGAGGGGGCGGCGTTCTTCACCACATGCAGCGCGATGCCACCCCGCCGCAGGCCCTTGCCCCGGAGCGTGGTGACGAAGTCCTGGTTCAGCAGCTCCATCACCACCCCGCGCACCGTGCGGGTGATGATGCCCATCGGGATCACGGAGAGGGTGACGGCCGGGAGGATGAGGAACTTCGCGTGCTCCCAGTCCCAGGCCCAGGAGCCTGAGCCTCCCGGCCCCGCCCCCATCGCCGGCAGCCAGTTCAGGGTGACGCTGAACAGCACCACCAGCACCATGCCGAGCCAGTAATGCGGGATGGACACGCCCGCCGCGGCGAAGCCCACCGCAAGCTTGTCCAGCAGGCTGCCCCGGAACACCGCCGCCACGGTGCCGAGAAGGCTGCCCATCACGAAGCCGATCGTCGCGGCGACCACGGAGAGCATGAGCGTGTTGCCGACCGCCGAGGCCAGATCCGCCGTGACCGGGCGCCCGGTGGCGAGGGAGCGGCCCAGATCGCCCTGCACCGCCCGCATGATCCAGAGGCCGAACTGCACCGGCAGCGGCTTGTCCAGCCCGTAATCGCGGCGGACCTGCTCCACCACCTCCTGCGGGGCATCGGCCGGCACGATGGCATTGATCGGGTCCCCCGGCGCGATCTGCACGAGCATGAAGCAGACCAGCCCCACGGCCAGGGCGATGGGAATCGCGTAGAGCACGCGACGGACGAGGTAGAGAAGCATGCGTCCTCCTCCCGCTCAGGCGGCCTGCGGCACGCGCACGCAGCGTGCGGCATGGCCAGGGGTGGGGCTGCGGAAATCCGGCACCTTGGGGAGGCAGGCTTCCTCCACATAGGCGCAGCGCGGTGCGAAGGCGCAGCCCTGGGGCACGCGCTCGAGATTCGGCGGGGCGCCGGGGATGGTGGTCAGCCGTTCGCCACGCAGGCCGGAATGGACGGTGGCGCCGAGCAGGCCCTGGGCATAGGGGTGCAAGGGGCGGCGCATCAGGTCCCGCACCGGGCCTTCCTCGATGAACTTGCCCGCATACATCACGGCCACGCGGTCCGCGATCTCGCCCGCCACGCCGAGGTCATGGGTCACGAAGATCACGCCCATCCCCATCTCCTCCTGCAGGCGGCGGAGCAGCAGCAGGATCTGGATCTGCACCGTGGCGTCCAGGGCCGTGGTCGGCTCATCCGCCAACAGCAGCTTCGGGCGGCAGGAGAGCGCGATGGCGATCATGGCCCGCTGCCGCAGCCCGCCGGAGAGCTCATGCGGATAGGCGGCCAGGCGGCGCTTGGCGGAGGGGATCTGGACCAGCTCCAGCAGCTCCAGCGCGCGCGCATCGGCGGCGCTCCGGCTCAGCCCCTCATGCCGCATCACCGTCTCGGCGATCTGCCGGCCGATGGTGAAGACGGGGTCCAGCGCCGTCATCGGTTCCTGGAAGATCATGGAGACGGTGCTGCCGCGGATATCCGCCATCTTCCGCTCGGAAGCCGCGATGATGTCGTGGCCGCCCACCCGCACGGTGCCCGAGAGCTTCGTTCGCCGCGGAGGGTTCAACGCCATGAGCGCGCGCAGCGTGACCGACTTGCCGGACCCGCTCTCCCCCAGGATGCAGAGGGATTCGCGCTCGGCGAGGTCGAAGGAAACGCCGTTGACGGCGTGCACGGTCGCATCGCGCGAGACGAAGCGGACCTGCAGGTCACGGACATGGACGAGAGGCTCGGTCATGCGGCCATCTCCGGGGCGCGGCTATGCCCGCTGCCTGGAACCACCATCAGGCAGGCGGCCTGCTGCCCGGCGGGCGCCGCATGAAGCGGCGGCACCGTGGCGGAGCATACCGGCTCGGCGAAGGCGCAGCGCGTGTGGAAGCGGCAGCCGGATGGCGGGTTGATCGGGTTCGGCGGGTCCCCCACCAGCGGCGGCTCGGTGCGACGCAGGTCAGGGTCCATGGAGGGGCGGCTGGCCAGCAGCGCCGCCGTGTAGGGATGGGCGGCGGCGGCATAGATGGCGTCCACCGACCCGACCTCCGCCACACGGCCGAGATACATGACCAGCACGCGGTCCGACATGTACTGCACCACGTTCAGGTCGTGGCTGATGAAGATGTAGGTCAGGCCGAACTGCGCCTTCAGGTCCTGCAGCAGGTTCAGCACCTGGGCCTCGACCGACTTGTCCAGGGCCGAGACCGGCTCATCGAGGATGACCAGCCGAGGACGCAGGGCGAGGGCGCGGGCGATGTTGATGCGCTGGCGCTGGCCGCCCGAGAGCTCATGCGGATAGCGGCGCGCGAACTGGTCGGGGTTCAGCCCCACCGCGGCCAGCAGGTCCCGCGCCCGGGCGCGCGCATCCTTGCGCGCCAGGCCGTGCACCTCCGGCGCGAAGCCGATGGATTCCTCGATCGTCAGCCTTGGATTCAGAGAGGCGTAGCTGTCCTGGAACACCATCTGCACCTGGCGGCGATACTCCTTCAGCGGCAGCTCCCGCCCGCCCACCACCTGGCCGTCGAACACCACCTCCCCCGCGGTCGGCGCCATCAGCGCCATGACGAGGCGGGAGGTGGTGGACTTGCCGCAGCCGGATTCCCCGACGATGCCGAGGGTCTCCCCCTTCTTCACATCGAAGTTCAGGTCGTCGACCGCCTGCACCACCCCGGCACCCCGGCCGAGGAAGCCGCTCTTTAGTGGGAAATGCTTGGTGAGTCCGCGCACCGTCAGCAGCGGCTGCGCGGGGCCGCCGATATCGGGCAGCGGCTCCAGCTCGGTCAGCATGTGGGTCATGCCATCGTCACCGTGCCGAAGTCCTGGAACCAGTTCCGTGCCTGGACGAAGCCCCGGACCCTGGAGGACATGGCGCGGGCATTCAGGTCATGCGCGACGAAGAGGAACATCGCCTCGTCCACGATGCGCTGATGCCCGCGCGCCATCAGCGCATCCTGCGCGGCGGGATCGAAGGTCTCGCGCAGGCCCTTGCACACCGCATCCAGCTCCGCATCCGCCGTATGGCCCCAGTTGGTGCCCCGCGGCGCGGCAAGGGCGGAATCGACGTGGCGGATGAGGGCCGTGAAGGGATCCTGGCTGAAATAGGAGTAGTTCAGGGCATGCGCCCCGCGGGAAAGCGGGTCCCGGGAGCCGGCGCGCCAGGCATTCACCAGCGCGTTCCACTCCATCACCTCATACTCCACCTGGATGCCGACCTCGCGGAGGTTCTCCTGGATCGCCTCGTTCATCGGCAGGGGCTGCATCATCCCCGAGCCCTGGCCCGGGATCAGCACCTTCGTCTTCACGGGGTTGCGCGGGCCGAAGCCGGCCTCGGCCAGCAGCTTGCGTGCCTCCGCCGGATCATGGCGGATCCTGAAGCCGGGCTGGCCGAACCAGGGAGAGCTGGGCGTGAGCAACCCGACCCCGGGCAGCATCTGGCCGTCCATCATGCCGGCGATGCCATCCCGGTCCACGGCCAGGTTGGCGGCCTTGCGGATACGCAGGTCGCGCCAGACCGAGCCGGGCGAGGTGAAGTCGAGATGCCAGACCCAGTTATGCGGATACTCGTTGGTGACGATGTTGAAGCGGGCGGCGCGCAGGCTGGCCGTCACATCCGGCGCGGGGGCCTCGATCCAGTCCACCTGCCCGGCGCGGAGAGCCGCGGCCCGGGTGTTCGCCTCCGGCAGGGGGAGGAGCACCAGCCGCTCCAGCTTCGGCCGGCGCGCGGGATTCCAGTAGTCGCGGTTCGCGACCATCACCCCGCGCTCCCGCAAGCTGAACTCGGTCATCCGGAATGGCCCGGTGCCGGACGGGGCGTTCAGGAAGGCATCCCAGGACCGCCCGACCTTTTCCCACTGCGCCGGGGAGGACATGACGATCCAGGCAATTCCGTAGGGCAGTAGCGCGTCGATCTCGCTCGTGCGGATCTCGAGGGTGCGGGCGTCCAGCGCCGTGGCCTTCACCACGCTCGGGATCCGGGACCGGCCCTGGGCCGCCTGGCGCGGATCGAAATGCGGCGCCGAGGAGTCCAGCAGCTTCTCGAAGTTCCACTGCGCCGCATAGGCGTCGAAGGCGCTGCCGTCGTGGAACTTCACCCCTTCCCGGATGGTGAAAAGCCAGCGCTTGCTGTCGGCCGGGTCCACCGCCCATTCCGTGGCCAGGTTGGGGACGAGGCGGGACGGCGCATCGGCCCGGGAGAGATCCCAGAAGACGAGGCTGTCGAACACGGTGTAGGCCATGAAGCGCTGGCCCTCGCCACCCTGGTCCGTCTGCCCGTTCGGCAGGGGAACCGCGGCAGCGGTCATGCCGATCCGCAGGGTGCCGCCCTGCGCCGCCGGCGCCTGGGCGAGCGCCATGTCCCAGGGAAGGGTGGCGGCGGCGAGCGTGGCGCGAAGAGCGGAGCGTCGGCTGAACTTCATTCCTGGCTTTCCCGGCTGCGGGCGGCCTCCGGGGGTCGCCCCGGTTACCGCCACGCGTTCCATCCGGCGCAGCAAGCCGCGTGCCATGAGTGCCGGTTCCGGGCCCCAGGATTCCCGGCTTCCTGGCACCGAACTTGCCTCCCCATGACAGGATCGTCATCCGCGATCATCCGCACGGAGAGGACACGCATGAGGAAGACCACGCGACGGCCCTGGCTGGTGGCCGGGGCCCTGCTGGCCGGTCTGGCCACCTTCGGAACCAGCCCCGCCACCGCGCAGGAAAAGGTGCTGCGGATCGGCATGACCGCCGCGGACATCCCCCGCACCCTCGGCCAGCCCGACCAGGGCTTCGAGGGCAACCGCTTCACCGGCATCCCCATGTTCGACGCGCTGGTCCATTGGGACCTCTCAAGCGCCGACAGGGCTTCGGCCATCATCCCCGGCCTGGCCACCGAATGGCGGGTGGACGACGCCGACAAGACCAAGTGGCGCTTCACCCTGCGCCAGGGCGTGACGTTCCACGATGGCAGCCCGTTCAACGCCGCCGCGGTGGTCTGGAACGTCCAGAAGGTGCTGGACCAGGCCGCGCCGCATTACGACGCCTCCCAGGTCGGCGTGACGGTCAGCCGCATGCCCACGCTGCGCTCCGCGCGCGCCGTCTCCGACTATGAGGTGGAGCTGACCACGAGCGAGCCGGACAGCTTCCTGCCGATCAACCTGACCAACCTCTTCATCGTCTCCCCCACCCATTGGCAGGCGAAGCTGGCGGCGGTGCCGGCGGGGGTGACGGACCCGCGGCAGCGCGCGAACCAGGCCTGGGCCGCCTTCGCCGCCGAGCCCTCGGGCACCGGCCCCTTCCGCGGGGTGCGCCTGGTGCCGCGCGAACGCTTCGAGATGGTCGCCAACCGCGAATACTGGGACCCGGCGCGCCGCCCGAAGATCGACCGCGTGGTGCTGCTGCCGATCCCCGAGGCGAACACCCGCACGGCGGCCCTGCTCGGCAACCAGGTGGACTGGATCGAGGCCCCCGCGCCGGATGCGGTGCAGCAGATCACCTCGCGCGGCTTCAAGCTCTACCAGAACGAGCAGCCGCATGTCTGGCCCTGGCAGTTCTCCTTCGTGGAGGGCTCGCCCTGGCTGGACCGCCGCGTCCGCCACGCCGCCAATCTCTGCGTGAACCGGGCCGAGCTGAAGACCCTTCTGTCCGGCCTGATGGCCGAGGCCCATGGCACGGTGGAGCAGGGGCATCCCTGGTGGGGCAACCCGTCCTTCAACATCCGCTATGACCTGGCGGAGGCGCAGCGGCTGATGCGGGAAGCCGGGCACTCCGCCCAGCGCCCGCTGCGGGTGAAGGTGCTCACCTCCGCTTCCGGCTCCGGCCAGATGCAGCCGCTGACGATGAACGAGTTCCTGCAGGAAGCCCTGCGCGCCTGCTACTTCGACGTGCAGCTCGAGGTGGGCGAGTGGAACGCGGTATTCACCAACTGGCGCGAAGGCGCCAAGCACGCGAATGCCCGCGGCGCGAATGCCACCAACGTGACCTTCGCCACCATGGACCCTTTCTTCGCCATGGTGCGCTTCGTGGCCACCGCCGCGCAGCCGCCGGTCTCGAACAACTGGGGCTTCTTCTCGAATGCCGAGTTCGACCAGCTGATCGCGACCGCCCGCACCACCTTCGATTCGGCCGGGCGGGACGCGGCGCTGGCCAGGCTGCATGCTCGCATCGTGGAGGAAGCCCCCTTCCTCTGGGTCGCGCATGACGTGGGTCCGCGCGCCATCTCCCCGCGCGTGGCGGGGGTGGTGCAGCCGCGCAGCTGGTTCATCGACATCGCCACCATGTCCATGAACTGACCGGAGCCGGCCGGGGGTGGAAACGCCCCCGGCCCTCACCGGGCCGTGCCAGCCCCGTCCCACGACCTGGGGCGAGGGTGGCGGATTGCGACCGCGCCCAATTTCTTGATCCAGGCCCATTCCCCGTTGCCCGGAAGCTGCCATATTCGGAACCGGCGATGCGGGAGGGGAAAGCAGTCATGTCAAAGAGGCCGGTTCCGGCCGGGCCCCTGGCCCGATCCGCCATGGCCTATGTGCTGGCGGGCGGCCGCGGTTCCCGCCTCATGGAACTGACCGATCGCCGCGCGAAGCCGGCGGTGTTCTTCGGCGCCAAGGCCCGCATCATCGACTTCGCCCTCTCCAACGCCATCAATTCCGGCATTCGGCGGATCGGCGTGGCGACCCAGTACAAGGCGCACAGCCTGATCCGCCATCTCCAGCGCGGCTGGAACTTCCTGCGCCCCGAGCGCAACGAGAGCTTCGACATCCTGCCCGCCAGCCAGCGCGTCTCGGAGACCGAGTGGTATGCGGGCACGGCGGACGCCGTGTACCAGAACCTCGACATCATCGAGAGCTACGGCCCGCGCTACATGGTCATCCTGGCCGGGGACCATGTGTACAAGATGGATTACGAGGTGATGCTGAAGCGTCACTGCGAATCCGGCGCCGATGTCACTGTCGCCTGCATCGAGGTGCCGCGGCGCGAGGCCAGCGCCTTCGGCGTGATGCATGTGGACGAGTCCGACCGGATCGTCTCCTTCCTGGAGAAGCCGGCCGACCCGCCCTCGGTCCCCGGGCGCCCGGACATCGCCCTCGCCTCCATGGGCATCTATGTGTTCGAAACCCGCCTCCTCACGGAGGAACTGCGTCGCGACGCCGCCAATCCTGACTCCGACCGGGATTTCGGCAAGGACATCATCCCCGCCATCGTCGCCCGGGGGGGAGCGGTGGCCCACCGCTTCGAGGAATCCTGCGTCCGTTCGAGCGACCAGGCGGAGGCCTATTGGCGCGATGTCGGCACGGTGGACGCCTATTGGCAGGCGAATATCGACCTGACGGACGTCGTGCCCGCGCTCGACCTCTATGACCGGGACTGGCCGATCTGGACCTATGGCGAGGTGACGCCGCCCGCCAAATTCGTGATGGACGACGAGGACCGCCGGGGCATGGCGGTGGATTCCCTCGTATCGGGCGGCTGCATCGTCTCCGGCACGGCCGTGCGGCGCTCCCTGCTCTTCTCCAATGTCCGGGTCCGCTCCTATGGGCAGGTGGACGGGGCGGTTCTGCTGCCGGGCGTCGTGGTTGGGCGCTATGCCCGGCTTCGGAAGGTGGTGGTGGATAGCGGGGTGATCCTGCCGGAAGGGCTGGTGGTGGGCGAAGACCCCGAAGCCGATGCCCGCCGCTTCCGCCGCTCCGCCGGCGGCGTGTGCCTCATCACCCAGCCCATGATCGACGCGCTCGGCCAGTAGCCCCGGCGGGGGAGTTCCCGGCCCTCTGGTCAGCGTTCCGGAGGGCGTCCTGGCACCCTCCAGGCACAGCTTTGTATTTGCTGCGTAGACACGCCGACGGAGCAGCCTTCCCCGGATCATCACGTTCGCGCGCGCAAGGGCGCAGCTGAAGCTTAGTACCTGAAAACCCTTACATTTTCGGATTGACGCAACTCCGGCGTCTTGCATCTTTTGCTCGGGCCGCACGCTGGCCTGTCTGCGTTGAAAGGCCTGTTCGCAGACCTGGCTATCGGAGGCACCGCATGCGCCCGACCACCACCGATCCGGCAGGGAATGCCGCCTCGGCGGCTGAGCGTCTCGCGCGACACGGTGCCCCGGGCCTTGCCGACGCGCAGGAGGTGTTGGTGGAGATCCTCTCATACGCGCAGCGATGCCCCCCGGCGTTTCGCCGGGCCGCTGCGGGGATGGCCGTTCTGATGGGCTGCCCGAACAACGCCGCGGACACGCCCCCGCACGGCGCAACACGCCTTGCCCTGAGGCGTCGTCCCCGCGTCATGCACCATGAGGGGATGGCACCCCATGCATGACGTGCTCCTGCTGGAGGAGAGCGACCTCCTTCGGGAAGTCCTTCATCACGGGCTCGAGGACCTGGGCTTCCGCGTCCAGTCGACCGCCTCGCCCGAGGACGTGCTCCTTTGCCTGCGTGCCCCCCGGCCCGCCCGCCTTCTCCTGCTGGACTTCGATCTCGGCATCTCGGACGCGGTGCGCGCAGCCTGCCCGGACCTTCCCATCATCAGCTATTCCGAGCGCCGGGTGCCGGTGGAAGCACTGAATCCGTGGCTGAAGGAACGCCGGCTGGCGAAGCCTTTGCGGATGCATGTCCTGGCCGATGCCATCCTGGCCCTCGGCGTCCGGCCGAGCCACGCGGTCCCGCCGCCCCCCTGGTTCCTGCACAGCCCCAAGGGTGGCTGCCAGGTCGCCCAGATGGCACGGGGCTGATCCCGTCCGGGCAAGAGATGTGGCCTCGCCGTAAGGGGAGCGTCCCCAGGGGGAGCGAGCTTACGGGGCCCACCTCCGGGCCCACCACAGCATTCCTCCTTCCTGCAGGGGCTTGATGGTGGGATAGCGGCGGTTCCTGCCTCAGTCCCGCCACCACCCTGCTGCATCGAAGCCTCCCCGGCCGTGCCTTGACCCGGACGGTGCCGGTCGTCATCTCCCGGCGGTCCTGCGGCGCGCCGCCCGGCGCTGCCTTGGCCAGCGGGGCGGGAGGGCCGGCCAGGATTTCACTGCATCCGGCATCCTGTGGGGTCCCGCTCATGTCCGCTCAAGCCAGTGCCGAGATCCCGAGGGCGCCCCTTCGCGTGCTCTCCGTCGCCTCGGAGTGCTTCCCGCTGGTGAAGACGGGCGGATTGGCCGATGTGGTCGGGGCGCTGCCGACCGCGCTCGCGCCCGAAGCGGTCGCGATGCGCACCCTCCTGCCCGGCTATCCCGGCGTGATCGCCGCCCTCGGCCCGGCCGATCCGCTGCACGCCTTCGAGGACCTGTTCGGCGGCCCGGCGCGGGTCCTCGCGGGCTATGTCTCCGGGCTGGACATCCTGGTGCTGGACGCGCCGCATCTCTACGCCCGGCCCGGGGGGCCGTATCAGGATCCGCAGGGGCGGGACTGGCCGGACAACCCGGTCCGCTTCGCCGCGCTGAGTTGGGTGGCCGCCGAGATCGGCCGCGGAATCCTGCCGGGCTGGCGCCCCCATGTGCTGCATGCGCATGACTGGCAGACCGGCCTGGCTCCGGCCTATCTGCATTATGCCGGGGGTCCGAGGCCCGGCACGATCTTCACCGTCCATAACCTCGCCTTCCAGGGATGGGCGCCGGCCGGGCTGCTCGGCGCGCTCCGCCTGCCGCCCCGGTCCTTCGACATCGAGGGCGTCGAATTCTATGGCGGGATCGGCACGCTGAAGGCAGGCCTGCGGCTCTCTGACCGGATCACAACCGTCTCCCCCACCTATGCCCGGGAGATCACGACGCCCGAAGAGGGCAACGGGCTGGATGGACTGCTGCGCGCCCGGTCCGGCGTGCTGCACGGCATTCTGAACGGGATCGACGAAGCGGCCTGGGATCCCGCCGCGGACCCCCATCTCGCCGCCGGCTTCGACGCGGCGCGGCCCGAGGGGCGAGAGGCCGACCGGGCCGCGCTGCGGGCGCGCATGGGGCTGTCGGAGGAGCCGGAATCCCTTGTGCTTGGCGTGGTGAGCCGGCTGACGGGCCAGAAGGGAATGGACCTGCTCCTGGCCTGCCTCCCGGCGCTGCTGCGGCACGGCATGCGCCTGGCCGTGCTGGGGGCGGGCGAGCCGGCGCTGGAGGCGGCCTTTCGGCAGGCGGCCTCGGCGCATCCGGGCCAGGTCGCCGTCCAGATCGGCTATGACGAATCCCTCGCCCACGCGATCCAGGGTGGTTGCGACGCCCTTCTCGTCCCCTCCCGCTTCGAGCCCTGCGGCCTTACCCAGCTCTGCGCCCTGCGCTATGGCGCGCTGCCCGTCGTGGCGCGCGTCGGCGGGCTGGCGGATACGGTGATCGACGCGAATGAGGCGGCGCTGGCGAGCGGCGTCGCCACGGGCCTGCAATTCGCCCCGACCACGGCGGCCGCGCTGGAGGGTGCCCTGGCCCGCCTCGCCGCGCTGTGGCAGGACCGCGCGGCCTGGCGGCGGACGCAGGCGAATGCCATGCGCGCCCCCGTGGGCTGGGCCCGGTCCGCCGCGCGATACGCCGCGTTGTACCGGGGCATCGCCGCGGCCGGCTGATGTCCTGCCCCTTGAGCAAGGCTTCGAAAAGACTCGCGCCTTACCTTTGTGCGCCTTCCCTGTCAGGATCGGATTTCGTTGTGCAGGACTGCCTATGAACGACAGCCCCTCCCCCGCCTCGCTCAGGATTGACGCACCGGACGCGGCGGCCGTCGAGGAATTCCGCGAGAGCATCCTGGCGAAGCTCGTCTACCAGGTGGGCGGGCGGCCCGAACGGGCGAGCCCGCGGGACTGGTTCATCGCGACCGCCCTCGCCGCCCGGGACCATGTCGTCGACGACTGGCGCCGGACGAATGACCAGACCCGCGCGGAGGACCGCAAGGGCGTCTGTTACTTCTCCATGGAGTTCCTGATCGGCCGGCTGCTGTCGGATGCGCTCGGCAATCTCGGCCTCACCGAGACCGCCCGCCAGGCGCTGGCCGGGCTGGGCGTGGATCTCGATGCGGTGGCGGGCCAGGAAGCCGATGCCGCCCTGGGCAATGGCGGCCTCGGCCGCCTCGCGGCCTGCTTCATGGAGAGCATGGCGAGCATCGGCGTGCCCGCCTATGGCTACGGCATACGATACGAGAACGGCCTGTTCCGGCAGATCATCGCCGGCGGCATCCAGCATGAGGTGCCGGAGGATTGGCTGGCCCTGGGCAATCCCTGGGAGTTCGAGCGCTCCAGCCTCGTCTACGAAATCCGTTTCGGCGGACATGTCCGCGCGGAGGTGTCCGTGGACGGCTCCACCCGCATGGTCTGGCATGCCGGCGAGATCGTGAACGCGCTCGCCTATGACACGCCGGTGGTGGGCTGGCGGGGCAAGCGCATCAACACCCTGCGGCTCTGGTCCGCGCGCGCGACGGACCCTCTGCATCTGAGCGAGTTCAACCGCGGCGACCATGTCGGCGCACAGGCGGCGCGGATGCGCGCGGAATCCATCTCCCGCGTGCTCTATCCGGGCGACGAGACGGAGGCCGGGCAGGAGCTGCGGCTGCGGCAGGAGTATTTCTTCGCCTCCGCCTCGCTGCAGGACATCATCCGCCGCCACCTCTCCCGCCATGTCGGGCTGGAGAACCTCGCCGATCACGTTGCCATCCAGCTCAACGACACCCACCCGGCCATCGGCGTGGCCGAGCTGATGCGACTGCTGATGGACGTGCACGGCATGGATTGGGACGCCGCATGGACGGTGACCCAGGCCACCTTCTCCTACACCAACCACACGCTGCTGCCCGAGGCGCTGGAAACCTGGCCCGTGCCGACGATGGAGCGGCTGCTGCCGCGCCACATGCAGCTCATCTACCTGATCAACGCGCGCCATCTCGACAGGGCCCGGGCCGGAGGCGCGGACGATGCGTTGCTCTCCTCCGTCTCGCTGATCGACGAACGCCATGGGCGGCGCGTGCGCATGGGGCATCTCGCCTTCGTCGGCTCCCACCGGATCAACGGCGTTTCGGCGCTTCACTCCCAGCTGATGCGCGACACCGTCTTCGCCGATCTCAACCAGGTCTGCGGCGACCGGATCACCAACAAGACCAATGGCATCACCTTCCGCCGCTGGCTGCACCGGGCCAATCCCGGCCTCACGCAGCTGCTGACGGATACGATCGGGCCGGAGGTGCTGGACGGTCCGGAGCGGCTGGAGGGCTTGGTTCCACTGGCCGATGACGCCGCCTTCCGCCAGCGCTTCGCCGCGCAACGGCGGGCCGCGAAGGAGCGGCTGACCGGCCTGATCGCAACCCGCATCGGCCTGCGGGTCGATCCCGATGCGCTGTTCGACGTGCAGATCAAGCGCATTCACGAATACAAGCGCCAGCTGTTGAACGTGGTGCAGACTGTCGCGCTGTACAACGCGATGCGTGCCCGGCCCACCGGGCAATGGATCCCGCGCGTGAAGATCTTCGCGGGCAAGGCGGCGCCGAGCTACCACCAAGCGAAGCTCATCATCCGCCTGGCCAACGATGTGGCGGCGACCATCAACGAGGACCCGACGCTGCGGGGGATGCTGAAGGTCGCCTTCATCCCGAACTACAATGTCAGCCTGGCCGAGATGATCATTCCCGCCGCCGACCTCTCGGAGCAGATCTCGACCGCGGGGCTCGAGGCTTCGGGGACCGGCAACATGAAGCTGGCACTGAACGGCGCCTTGACGATCGGAACGCTGGACGGGGCGAATGTGGAGATCGACGAGCGGGTGGGCCGCGACAACATCTTCATCTTCGGCCTGACCGCGGCCGAGGTCGCCGCACGCAAGCGGGCGGGCTTCGATGCACGGTCCGCGGTGGCGGCCTCGCCCGAACTGCGCGGAGCCCTGGATGCCATCGCCTCCGGCGTCTTCTCCCCGGGCGAGCCGAACCGCTATCGCGGCCTGGTGGAAAGCCTCATGCATGACGACCGCTATCTCGTCACGGCGGATTTCGATTCCTTCCACGCGGCGCAGCGCGCGGTCGCAACCCGTTGGTCGAAGCCGGAATCCTGGTGGCGCTCGGCGGTCCTGAACACCGCCAAGGTCAGCTGGTTCTCCTCCGACCGGACCATTCGCGAATATGCGGAGGATATCTGGCAGGTCACCCCGCGCTGACCCGCCAGCCTCGACCGCCTCTCCGCTCAGGCGGAGGGCGGCCGGGGGGAGCCCCGCAGGCCGCACGCATCGCGGGATCGGATGTTCAAGTATTCCGCGATTGTAGCAGCAGAAGCACAGAGCAGAGAGAGAACTCCGGGAGCTCTGCCGGGGTGGGTGGTACGCAATACTCGCCCAGGTAGAGTCGCGTTGATCCTCTTCCCGTTTCTGGAGAGAGTTCGTAATCTCCACGCAGCGGAACGGTGCAGGGGCGGGTTTTTGCGTGGACGAGCCGATCAACCGCCTTCTGCGCGCCTGCGGCCTGCAACAGTTCCATTATGTCCGGTATCCCGCGGTCCGGATCGAGCCGCCGCGCGTCACGGAGACTGAGCCCGATCCGCTCCTCGCGCCGCCGGAGGCACCGTCGGAGCCGGAAGGGTCTGTGCCGGATCGTAAGGGCGCCGTGCCGCCGCCGCCTCCGCCGGCGCGGAGACGGGCGGTTTTCTTCACCCCGGCCAGGACCCGCCGCCCGGTCCTCACACCGCCGCCCGCCCGTCCTGTCCCCGTGGAACCCCCACCTCCGCCGCCCGAGGCAGCGGCACCCGCGCCGCCGCCCTTCACCCCGCGCTCCGCAGCCCGGCGCGCGCAGATCCGGCCGATCACCGTCGCTCCCGCCCGGCCCGCGCCTTCCGCCGCTGCCCCGGCCGCCCCTAGCCCCTCTCCTCCCGAGCCTCCTGCCGCCGCGCCGCCGGCCAGGCCGGCGATACGGCGCTTCGCCCTGCTCGACGAGGTCTCGGCCGAGCTGGGGGCGCCGCCGCCGGAGGCGCCGAGGACCGAGCCGCCCTCTTTCTCCTCGCCGCAGGCGGCATCGGGGCCCGCCGCTCCACGTCTGCCCGCCCGCCTTCGCGTACGGCCGCGGCCGCGCCCCGGGAAGGACGCCTGATGCCGCTGATCGCCTTCGTTTCTCCCAAGGGCGGCGTGGGGAAGACCACGCTGGCCGCGAACATCGCCGCCCTGATCGCCGCCCGGGGGCATGAGGTCCTGGGCCTCGACCTCGATCCACAAAATGCGCTGCGCCTGCATCTCGGCCTGCCTGTGCGGGACGAGGAAGGCTTCGTGACCGGCCTGGGCAGCGGGAGCTCCTGGCGCGCTGCGGCGCGGCAAACCTCTTACGGGGTTTCCCTGCTGCCCCATGGCGGCGTGGATCCGCGGGCCGCGATGGAGCTGACGCGCCTGCTGATGGACAGCCCGGAGCTGCTGACCGAGCCCGTGCGGGAAATGCTGGCCGACCCGCATCGGGTGGTGATCCTGGATAGCCCGCCGGGCCCCAGCCCCGCCCTTAGTGCCCTGTTGCCCATGATCGATCTCTCCGTGGTGGTGCTCCTCGCCGATGGGGGAAGCGCCTCGCTCATCCCGCAGATCGCGGATGGCCGCTTCCTCGGGCGCGGCACCCTCGCGGCCCGGGCGGCCGAGCGATCCGTTCTGGTGCTCAACCAGGTTGACCTGGAATCGCCCCTTTCCGTCGCCGTGCTCGATTGCGCGCAGACGACCATGGGAAGCCGCCTCCTGGGCGTGGTCGCACGCGATCCTGGCGTGGCGGAGGCGCTGGCCGATCGCCGCCTGCCCGTGGAGGTCGCGGGCAGCCCCGCGGCCGAGGACCTCTCCCTCCTGGCGGAGGCGCTGCTCAGCCGCCTGGCGCTGCCGGCGCCGCGCGCGGGGCGCGGCCAATCCGTTCTGACCGATTGGGGAATGCGCCGATGACGGCCATGCGAATGACCGCCACGGGCGACCGCCTTCCGGTCCTCGGCCGGGCGCTCCGGATCGCCAGCATCCTGCTGGGCGCCCTGGCCTTCGTCTTCGTCATCAGCGTGCCGTTGAGCGGCGAGCAGCAGGCGGTTCTCACGCTGCTCGGGATCGCCGCCTTCCTGCTCATCAGCCGGTCCAAGTCCCGTCGGGCGACGGTGCTGCTCGTGCTGCTCTCCTTCGCCATCACCTCGCGCTATCTCTGGTGGCGGGTGACGGAGACGATCGAATTCGACAACGCCTTCCAGGGTTTCCTTTCCCTGGGCCTGTTCGCGGCCGAGCTCTATGCGGGCACGCTGCTCTTCCTCTCCTACGTGCAGCTCACCTACCCGCTGAACCGCAAGCCCACGGCCCTGCCGGCCGACCCCGCGGACTGGCCGAGCGTCGATGTCTACGTCCCCTCCTACAACGAGAGCCTGGAGATCGTGCGGCCCACGGTGCTGGCCTGCATGAACATCGACTGGCCCCGGGACAAGCTGAACGTCTATGTGCTGGATGACGGCCGCCGCCCCGAATTCCGCCAGTTCTGCGAGGAGGTGGGCTGCGGCTACATCATCCGCCCGGACAACAAGGGCGCCAAGGCCGGCAACATCAACCACGCCCTGCGCCACACCGATGGCGACCTCATCGCCATCTTCGACTGCGACCACGCCCCCACACGCGCCTTCCTGCAGATGACGGCGGGCTGGCTGGTGCGGGACCAGCGCCTCTCGATGGTGCAGACGCCGCACTACTTCTACTCGCCCGACCCGTTCGAGCGGAACCTGGCCCGGCGCCGGCCGGTGCCGAACGAGGGCCTGCTCTTCTACGGCGCCATCCAGCCGGGCAACGATCTCTGGAATGCCGCCTTCTTCTGCGGCTCCTGCGCGCTGATCCGCCGCACCGCCCTGATGGAGGTCGGCGGCGTGCCGCACCAGACGGTGACGGAGGACTGCCACTGCTCGCTGCTGATGCAGCAGAAGGGCTGGCACACGGCCTATATCCGCCTGCCCCTCGCCGCGGGCCTGGCGACGGAGCGCCTGTCCATCCATATCGGCCAGCGCATGCGCTGGGCGCGCGGGATGATCCAGATCCTGCGGCAGGAGAACACGCCTTTCGCCCCCGGCCTCACCTGGGCGCAGCGGCTCTGCTACTTCACCGCGGGCTTCTCCTTCCTCTTCGCCCTGCCACGCATCGTCTTCCTCACCTCGCCGCTCGCCTTCCTCTTCCTGGGGCAGAACATCATCGCGGCCTCCCCGCTGGCCATCATCGCCTATGCGGGCAGCCACATGTTCCACGCCTTCGGCACGGCATCGCGCCTGAACGGCAAGAACCGCCACTCCTTCTGGTCCGAGATCTATGAGGCCTGCATGGCAGCGCCGCTGGTCCTGGTGACGCTGGCCACCCTCTGGGACCCCCGGAAGGGCAAGTTCAACGTCACGGACAAGGGCGGGCGGCTGGAGGAGGGGTACCTCGACGTCCGGGCCGTGCTGCCGAACCTCATCCTGCTGGCCGCGCTCGTCACCGGCGTCTGCATCGGCCTCTACGGCACGCTCTCGACGGAAACGGGATCGCTGGATTTCCAGGCCTATCTGCTGAACACCCTGTGGTGCACGCTCTGCCTCGTGCCCGTCTCCGCCGCCGTCGCGGTGGGGCTGGAGCGGGAGCAGATGCGCGACCGTGCCCGGGTGGACGTGAACCTTCCGGCGGAGCTGATCCTCTCCGACGGCCGCCGGGTGCCCGCGCAGTCCTCGGACATCTCGATGTCCGGCGCGCGCCTCCTGCTCGACCGGCCGCTGGGCATCGCCGATGGCGACCGCTGCCGGGTCTGCTTCGACCTGGGCGACGAGCATGTGGAAGTCCATTCCACCCTCCTGCACTGGGAGGAGGGAGAGGCCTTCCTGCGCTTCCATATCGAGAACGTGGTCGATGAGGCGGCGATGGTGCGCGTCTTCTTCGGCCGTCCGGATGCCTGGGTGCATTGGGACCAGTGGCCGCAGGACCGTCCCCTGCGGGCGCTGAAGGATGTGGTGATGGCGACCAAGGACGCCGTGTTCCGGAAGTATCGTTTCAAGATGACGAAGGCCCCCAGCCGCGTGAGCAAGCCCGTGCCCGTCGAGCAGATCCGCAGGTCCGACGTGGTGCGGCCGAAATCCCAGGCGGCCCGCGTGAAGGAGACCACGGCGGCGGCCATTGGGCTGCTCGCGCTCCTGCTGCCCGGATCGGTGCTGGCCCAGTCCCCGGCGCCGACCCCCGCGCCGTCCCCCGCCTCCCCCGGTGCCGCGCCGCCGAGCTTCGCGCCCCCGGCCCTGCCCGGCACGCCCACCTATGCGCCGAGCCCGACGCCCGCCTCGCCCGCCGCCGCGCCGGCCCGTTCCGGCGGAACGCGGGAGGCGCGGCTCACCTTCCGCGATCTCGGGCTGACGGGGCCGATGCAGTTCCGTGGCATCTCGGATCTGCAGGGCGTGCTCTTCGGCCTTTCGCGCGACGAGGTGGTGACCGCCGCGCGGCTGACGGTGCAGGGCGGCTCCTCCGCCGCCCTCATCCCCTCGCTCAGCCAGATCGCGGTGACGCTGAACGAGCAGTTCGTCGGCAATATCGCGCTCGATCCCGCGCGCCAGGCCTTCGGCCCGCTCTCCTTCGACATCGACCCCGTGAACTTCGCGGAACTGAACCGGCTGAACTTCCGCTTCGCCGGCCGCTACGCGACCGAGTGCAACGACCCGCTTTCCGGCCTGCTCTACGCGAACATCTCCGACCTCTCGACGCTCCAGCTCACCATCGAGCGCCTGCCGCCGCAGCGCGACCTGGCCCGCCTGCCGGAACCGCTCTTCGACCGCCGCGTGCTCCGGCGGGCCCTGTCCCTGCCCGTGATCATCCCGGCGGAAACCGGGCCGCACGGCATGCGGGCGGCGGCCATCGCGGCCTCCTGGTTCGCGGTGCAGGCGGATTACCGCGGCGCGAGCTTCCCCGTGGACCGCAATCTCCCCTCCCAGGGCAACGCGCTGGTGATCGCGGCCGGGCCGGATGCGGTGCCGGGCCTCGCCCTGCCCCGCTTCGAGGGGCCCACGCTCGCCATGGTGGCCAACCCCACCGACCCTTTCGGTACGCTGCTGATCCTCGGCGGACGGTCGGAGCAGGAGGTGGCCCAGGCCGCGCAGGCCCTGGCCCTCGGGCGCGGCGGGATCGGGGGGGAGCTGGCCCGCGTCTCGCCCCCCACCATATCCCCGCGCCAGCCCTATGACGCGCCACGCTGGCTGCCGGCGGACCGGCCCGTGGCGATCGGCAGCCTGGTCGACCGGTCCGAACTGCAGGCCTATGGCTATACGCCGGGCACCATCCGCGTGCCGCTGCGCACCGCGCCGGACCTGCTGACCTGGGCCAATCGCGGCATCCCGGCCGATCTCCGCTTCCGCGGCCCCAACGGCCAGGCGGTGGATGTCGCGGCCTCGCGGCTCGACCTGCTGGTTTCCGAGAGCTTCCTGAAGTCCTTCCCGCTCGGCACGGGGGAGCGGATGTGGCCGCTCAACCTCCTCACCGGCTGGCTGCTGGGGGACGAGGCCGTGCGCAGGGGCCGGGCCATGGTGCCGACCTATCTTCTCTTCGGGCGGGAGGAGCTGCAGATGCGCTTCGACATGCGCCCGCTGAACCGGGGCGAATGCACCGCCGTGCCGGGGGATATCCGCGCCGCGGTCGATCCCGACAGCACGATCGACATCTCCCGTGCCTGGCGCTACGCGCGGCTGCCCGCGCTCAACTACTTCGCCTCGGCCGGCTTTCCCTTCACGCGCATGGCCGACCTCTCCGGCACCGCGGCGGTGCTGCCGGAACGCCCCAATACGCTGGAGGCCGGCGCCTTCCTCGACCTGGTGGGTTCGCTCGCCGCCAATGTCGGCCATCCCGCGACGGGGCTGACGGTGGTGTATCCCGCGGGGCTGCAGACCGTGGCCGGGCAGGACCTGCTGCTGCTGGGCACGCTCGGGCGGCAGCCCGCGGCCGCCACCCTGCTGCGGGACAGCCCGGTGCAGGTGCAGAACGACCGCCTGACCATCGCCGCGCCCGATGCCCTGGCCGATATCCGCGCCCTGTTCCTGGACCGTCCCGGCTCGGACGAGCTGACCCGCGCCTCCGCCGCTCTGTCCGAACTGGGTGAGGGCGTGGCCGTGCTGGTCGGCACGGAAAGCCCGCTCGCCGCGGGCAAGTCGGTGGTCGCCGTGCTCGGCGCGACGCCGGGGGCCCTGTCCGGGGTGGTGGGGGCGCTGCGCGACCCCGAGACCTCGCCCCGGGTGCAGGGCGATCTCGTCGTGCTCAACGGCAGCCGCGTGACCGGCTATCGGACCGCCGCCACCTACGGGGTGGGCAACCCGCCCTGGTGGGTGCGGCCCTATCTCTGGCTCGGCACCAGCCCCTGGCGGGTCGCGGCCATGATGCTGGTGGGTGCGCTCCTCCTGGGCCTACCCTTCTACTGGCTTCTGCGCCGCCGGGCCGCGATGCGGCTCCGCGCCCGCACACCGAAGGGGCACTAGACCATGCGGGCACAGGGACGAGGCGCTCTGGGGATCGTGCTGGCGCTGGCGGCCTGGTCCGGCCCCGCAGCCGCCCAGCAGGTCACGGCCGCCGCATCCTCTCCGGCCGGTGCACCGGGGGCGGTGGATGTGCTGGTCCGCCAGGCCGAGCGCTGGCTTTCGCAGGAACGGGTCGAGCTCGCCGCGCCGGCGGTGGAGCGCGCCCTGGCCGCGGCGCCCGACGATCCCGCCGTCCTCTCCGTCGCCGCGCGGCTGGAGGTGGCGCGCGGGAATCAGGAGGCCGCCAATGCCTATCTCGCGCGCCTCCGCGCCGCCGGTGCCACGCCGGAGCAGCAGTCCCAGGCTGAGGGCGCCGTGCGCGGCGCCACGGTGGACCGCGCCGGGATCGAGGAGGCGCGGCGCCTGGCGCGCGAGGGCCGGGCGGACGCCGCCGCCCAGCGCTACCGCCAGGTCTTCGGCGCTCAGGGGCCGACCGAGCCCTATGCGCAGGAATACTACCAGACCCTGTCCGGCACCGAGCAGGGCCGGGCCGAGGGGCAGCGCGGGCTGGCCAACCTGGCGAACCGCCCCGGCGCCACGGACCGCACTCGCCTCGCCTATGCGCAAAGCCTGACCTACGCCCCCGCGACCCGGAGCGAGGGCATCCGCCGCCTGGCGGAGCTGGCGGACCGCCCCGAGGTCGGACAGGAGGCGCGGCAATCCTGGCGCGCCGCCCTCGGCTTTGCCGGCAATGACCCGAGCGTCGCGCCGCAGGTCGAGGCTTACCTGCAGCGCTTCCCCGGCGACCCGGAACTCAGCCGGCGGCTGGAGGCGCTGCGGGCAGCCCCGCCGCCCACGCCCGCCGACCCGAACGCGACCGCCCGGCAATCCGCCTTCGCCCGGCTGGAGGCCGGCGGCACCGCGGATGCCGCCCGGCAGTTCGAAAGCATCCTCGCGACCGCGCCCAATGACGCGGATGCGCTGGGCGGGCTCGGCATCGTGCGGCTCCGCCAGGGCAACCAGCCGGAGGCACGGCGCCTGCTGGAGCGGGCGATCGCGGCCGATCCGTCCCGCGCCTCGCAGTGGCAGCGCGCGCTGGACGCGGCTTCCTATTCCACCGATCTCGCCGAGGCCCAGGCCCGACTGCGCCGCAACGACCTGGAGGGCGCGGATGCCGCCGCCCGCCGGGCCGCGATGCGCGAGGTGGACGACCGCTCCGACGCCGAGGTGGTGCTGGGCGAGCTCGCCCTGCGCCGGAACGACCCGCAGGGCGCCGAAGCCCGGTTCCGCGCGGCGCTCAGCCGGCGCCCCGGCTTCCAGCCGGCCCAGCAGGGGCTGAACTCGGCCCTCCGGGCCCAGGGGCGCCCGGCCGAATTCGCCATCGCCCGCCCCGCGCCCCGTCCCGCCGCCCCAGGTGGCGGCGCGCCGGCCACGGGTACGGCCGAGGGCAATGCCTACCGGGCGGAAGCCGCGCGGGTCGCGGACCCCGCGGCGGCCGCGGCCATCCTGCGCAACGCCGTCGCCGCCGCGCCCGACGACCCCTGGACCCGGCTCGATCTCGCCCGGGCCCTGCGCCGCCAGGGCCGCAGCGCCGAGGCCCGGGCCGTGGTCGAGGAACTCGCGGCACGCAGCGCCAATCCGGACGCGGCCTATGCCGCCGCCCTTCTGGCGGAGGAGGACAACCGCATCGCGGATGCGGATGCGCTGCTCTCCCGCGTGCCGCCGAACCGGCGGAGCCCGGACATGTCCCGCCTCGCCGCCCGCATCCGCGGCGCGCGGGAGGTGCAGTCGGCCGCCGCCCTGCTGCCCCTGAGCCCGATCGAGGGCCGCACCCGCCTCCTCACCCTCGCGGCCCGGCCGGATCCGACCGGCGGCACGGCGGTGGCGGTGATCCGCGCCTTCGGAGAGGCCGGGGACCGCGCCGGCGCCGCCGAGGCCGCGCGCGTGGCCATCGCCAATCGCAGCGCGACCGGCACGGCGGCCCGCATCGCCATTGCCGGCGCCCTTCTCGGCGCGGGGCTGGATGCCGAGGCCACGGCCCTGGCCGCCGAGGCGGACACCACGGCCGCGACCGCCGAGCAGCGGCGCGACCTCGCCTCCATCCGCTCGGGCGCGGCCGTGCGCGCCGCGGACCGGCTGAACGAGGCGGGCGACCAGGCCGATGCCTTCGAGCGCCTGCGCCCCGTGCTTGCCTCAGACCCCGGCAACCAGGACGCCAACCTCGCCCTCTCGCGCCTCTATCTCGGCGCCCGGCGACCGGAGGAGGCGCTGCGCGTGGCGGAAGCCGTGCTGATGCGCGACCCACGCAACCTGGATGCCCGGCGCAGCGCCATCGAGGCCGCGCTGGCCACCGGCGACCGGCAGCGGGCCGAAGGGCTCCTGGCCGGCGCCCAGGCCACGAATCCCCGGGACTCCCGCGTCGCGCTGCTGGAGGCCCGGGTCGCCCGCGCCTCGGGCGACGAGACGCGCGCCCGGCAGGCCCTGGAACTGGCCTCGGCGCAGCGGAGCGCGGAACTCGGCACCCGTGCGACGGTCACCACCCCCGGGGTGGTCCCCATGCAGGGGCTGGCCAATCCCTTCGCCCGCTCCGGCACGGGCGGCACGGCCCTGGCAGCGGCCCAGCCGGCCGATCCCGTGCTGCGGCAGATCCAGACCGAGGCGGATGCGCTGCGGCAGGAGACGGGCACGCTGCTCTCCGGCGCGGTTGCGGTGCGCGTCCGCTCCGGTGACCAGGGGCTGGACCGGCTGACGGAGCTGGGCGCGACGCTGCAGGCCGATGTGTCGCCGGGCACGCTGGGCGGGCGGCTGACCGCCTCGGTGCAGCCGGTCACGATCGATGCGGGCTCGCCGCTGGCGGATGTGCAGGCGCTGCGCCGCTACGGCACGAACGCCCTCAATACGGGGATCGCGGGCAGCACCTCCGCCCTCGCCTCCTCGCGCGATACGAGCGCGGCCGGCGTGGCGCTGGCGGCCAACTATGTGCGGAACGACTGGCTGAAGCTCGATGTCGGCTCCACGCCCCTCGGCTTCCGGCGCACCAACATCGTCGGCGGCATCGAGGTGTCCCCCGCCCTGACCGACCGCCTCCGCATCCGCGTGGCGGGGGAGCGGCGGGCGGTGACGGACAGCCTGCTCTCCTGGGCCGGCGCGGTGGACGACCGGACGGGCGTGAGCTGGGGCCCGGTGATGCGGACCGGCGGGCGCGCCCAGGTCGAGGTGCCGATCGGCGCGGGCTATGCCTATGCCGGCGGCGGCTACGCGACCTTCGACGGCAGTGGCGTGGCGAGCAACACGCGGATCGAGGCGGGGGCCGGCGTATCTCTGCCCCTCTACAAGACCGCGGGCGGCGAGCTGAGCGGCGGCGTGGACCTGGTTTACTTCAGCTACGACCGGAACCTGCGCTACTTCACCCTCGGCCATGGCGGCTATTTCAGCCCGCAGCAGTACACGGCGCTGAACATCCCCGTGGACTGGCGCGGCCGGTCGGGTGACGTGACCTACCGGGTCGGGGCCACGGTCGGCTATGCGAGCTACCGCGAGGATCGCGCGCCCTATTTCCCGAACGATCCGGGGCTGCAATCCCAGGTCGAGGCGCTGGCAACCTCCACGGCGGGCGGAACCAGCCCCGTCACGGCCTTCTATGCGGGGCAGTCGCAGAGCGGCTTCGTGGGCGGGCTTCGTGCCGAGGTGGACTGGGCGATCACCCCCACCCTCACCCTCGGTGGCGCGGTCCGCTACGACAAGGCGGCCAATTTCGACGAGACGCGGCTGCTCATGCGCCTTCAGAACAGGTTCTGAAGGCGCGCCTTGCACGACGGGGTCCGGGCAATCATATCAATGCACGAACATAATTCGTGATTTGAGCTCAAGATGACCGCACCCCGCCGCCTGCGCCTTGGCGCCTTCATGCGCCCGGTCAGCATCCACACCGCCGCCTGGCGCTATCCCGGCGCCTTTCCGGACGCCAACTTCAACCTCCAGCACCTCGTCCGCTTCGCCCGCAGCCTGGAGGCCGCGCGCTTCGACGCCTTCTTCATGGCGGACCATCAGGCCGTGCTGAACATGCCGATCCAGGCCCTGAAGCGCAGCGCCACCACCACCAGCTTCGACCCGCTGACCCTGCTGCCCGCCCTGGCCATGGTGACCGAGCGGCTCGGCCTCATCGCCACGGCCTCCAGCACCTATAACGAGCCCTGGCATGTCGCCCGGAAGTTCGCCTCCCTCGACCACATCAGCGGCGGCCGAGCCGGCTGGAATGTCGTCACCTCCGGCAACCCGCATGAGGCGATGAATTTCGGGCGCGAGGAGCATTGGGAGCACGCGGCCCGCTACCGCCGCGCCCATGAGTTCATCGATGTGGTGAAGGGCCTTTGGGACAGCTGGGCCGACGACGCCTTCATCCGGGACGTGGAAAGCGGCGTCTATTTCGACCCGGAGAAGATGCATGTGCTCGGCCATAAGGGTGAGTATTTCTCGGTGCGCGGCCCGCTGAATGTTGCGCGGCCGGTCCAGGGCTGGCCCGTGATCGTGCAGGCCGGCGCCTCCGAGGATGGCCGGCAGCTGGCCGCCGAGACCGCGGAGGTGATCTTCGCCGCCGGTGGCCCGATCGGCGATGCGCGGGCCTTCTATGCCGATGTGAAGGCCCGCACCGCCGCCGCCGGGCGGGATCCGGACCACCTGCTGGTCCTGCCCGGCGCCTTCGTGGTGGTGGGGGACAGCGAGGAGGAGGCGCGGGAGAAGCGCGCCAGGCTGGATGCCGGTGTGCATTACGATAGCGCCATCGCCTCCCTTTCCGTCGCCCTGGGGACGGACGCCTCCCTCTTCGACCCCGACGCGCCGCTGCCCCAGGACATTCCCGAGACGAATGCCAGCAAGAGCGGCCGGGAGCGCGCCATCGCGATCGCCCGGCGGGAGAACCTCACCGTCCGCCAGCTGGCCCAGCGCCTGGGCGGCTATGCCGGCGCGGCCATGGTGGGCACGCCGAAGCGGATTGCCGACGAGATGCAGGAATGGCTCGAAACCGGTGCCTGCGACGGCTTCAACATCATGTTCCCCTACCTGCCCGGCGGGCTGGACGATTTCGTGGCCAAGGTGGTGCCCGAGTTGCAGCGACGCGGCCTGCACCGCACAGAATATGAAGGGGCGACCCTGCGCGAGAACCTCGGGCTCCCCCGCCCCTCTAACCGCTTCTTCCAGGGGGCCTGACGGCCCTCACCCGCAAGCCCCCTGGCCCTGCCGGAGCCGCCGGCCTTTCGGCCGGGGAAGGAGCTGACCATATGCCCTCCATGATCCCGCTCTCCGTCCTTGACCTCTCCCCCGTGCCCGAGGGCAGCGACGCCGGACAGGCGCTCCGCAACTCGGCCGCGCTCGCGCGCCATGTCGAGCAGCTCGGCTACAACCGCTACTGGATGGCCGAGCACCACAACATGCCCGGCATCGCCAGCGCGGCCACGGCGGTCGCCCTGGCCCATGTGGCGCATGGCACCACGCGCATCCGCATCGGGGCCGGCGGCATCATGCTGCCCAACCACGCGCCGCTGACGGTCGCCGAGCAGTTCGGAACCCTCGCCTCCCTCTATCCCGGCCGGGTCGATCTCGGCCTGGGCCGCGCCCCGGGCACGGACCAGGTGACCGCCCATGCGCTGCGCCGGACGCTGCAGGGGGACGTGGACTCCTTCCCCCAGGACGTGATGGAGCTGATGGCCTATTTCCGCCCGGCCCAGCCCGGCCAACGCGTGCAGGCCGTGCCGGGCGCGGGGCTGGAGGTGCCGGTCTGGATCCTCGGTTCCTCCACCTATGGCGCGCAGCTCGCGGCGGCGCTGGGGCTGCCCTATGCCTTCGCCTCGCATTTCGCGCCGGCCGCGATGCACGACGCCATCGCCATCTACCGCGAGCGCTTCCGCCCCTCCGGCCATATCGAGAAGCCGCATGTGATGATCGGCGTGAACCTGCATGCGGCGCCGACCGACGAGGAGGCGCGCTTCCTCTTCTCCTCGCACCAGCAGTCCTTCGTGAACCTGCGCAGCGGCCGCCCGGGCAAGCTGCCCGCTCCGAAGGAGGGCTTCTACGAAAGCCTGGACCCCCATGCGCGCGCCATGATCGACCACAGCCTGGCCTGCACCATCGTCGGCGGCCCCGACGCCGTGCGACGGGGGCTGCGCGACATCATCGAGCGGACCGGGGCGGATGAGCTGATGCTCACCGGCCATATCCACGACCCCGAGGCCCGCAAGCGGTCCTATGCGATCATGGCCGAGGTCGCCGCCTCCCAGCCCGTCGCGGCCTGAGGCCCCCCGGCCTCGTCATTTGGTCCTGCCGGGCCGCCCGGATAGAACCGCCCCCTCACACCAGGGAAACAGCGCGATGATCGAGGAACGCAAGCCCGGCACGGGCGACGAGGCCGTGGCCGGCAAGGATGTGACGGTCCACTACACCGGCTGGCTCTTCGATGCCGGCAAGCCGGAGAACAAGGGGCGCAAGTTCGACAGCTCCCGCGACCGCGGCGAGCCGTTCTCGTTCCCGCTCGGCGCCGGCCATGTGATCCGCGGCTGGGACGAGGGCGTGCAGGGCATGAAGGTGGGCGGCCAGCGCACGCTGACCATTCCGCCGGAAAAGGGCTACGGCGCCCGCGGCGCCGGCGGGGTCATTCCGCCGAACGCGGTGCTGGTGTTCGACGTGGAACTGCTAGGCGTCGGCTGACGCCGGAGGAGGGCTCCGCCCTCCACCCGCCAAGGGCCTGAGGCCCTTGGAACCCCGCCTGACTGCCGTGGATACCCCGGATTGAAGGGGTCTCTGGTTGTTGGGCGCTTTTCCTGCCTTTGCAGTCGCCTGAGGTCGATGACCTCAGGCGCACCGTCAGCCGAACGATTCCAAACTTGGAAAAGAAGATGATGGTGAGGGGTCCGGGGAGAGGAAGAATTCCTTCTTCCTCTCCCCGGGACAGACCGGACCCATCAGGCCCAAGCACCCAGCGGGATCAGCCCTCCTCACCCTGGCGCCAATAGGCCACGGCGCGGTAGCGGGCACGGTCCAGGCCCCGCTCTCCGCCCCAGTACTCGCGCAGGGCGCGGGCGGTGGCATTCTCGCAGGCGGCCCAGCAGGTGACGGCCTCGCCCTCCGGCCAGGTCACGGCCCGCACCGCTTCCAGCAGCCGGCTGCCATAGGGCGCGCCGTTCCGGTGGACCCAGTGCAGGGTGAAACCGGGCGGGTGGCGGAGCGGCTGCTCCTCCGCCGCATCGGCGACTTCGATCACCACCACGCCTCGCGCATCGGGCGCCATGGATTCCAGGCCGCGGGCGATGGCGGGCAGCGCGGTTTCGTCCCCGGCCACCAGGGTCCAGCCATCCGCCACCACCGTGCCGCCGCCAGGCCCCATGATCCCGACCCAATCCCCGGGCCGGGCGCGGATCGCGAAGCGGGAGCCGGGGCTCTCCTCCCCGTGGAGGACGAAATCGACGTCCAGCGTGCCGGCGGCGAGGTCGAGGCTGCGGATGGTGTAGGTACGCCGGGTCAGGCTGGCATCGAAGACCGGCTGGCCGCTGGCGCTGACATGCGGCCAGACCGGCTCCGCCCCCGGCTCCGGGATCAGGATCTTCACATGCATCTGGTCCGCGTCGAAGCGCTCCAGCCGATCCCCGGAAAGCGTCAGGCGGCGCATGCGCGGCGTTATGTCCCGCGCGCCGACCACGCGCAGGGGGCGGAAGTTGTGCGGCTGCGCGCCGGCCCCCAGGGCGCCGTCGCCGGTCCAGACGATTCCCAGCGCCTCATCCGGCGCGAAGGCGTCCAGGTGGCCGGAGACGATGTTCTTCGCATCCGCCAGCCGATCGGGGTTTGCGGCCTCGATGCGCAGCTCGATCTGGCCCTTCTGCAGCCGCAGCATGGCGGTGCTGCCGGGGAAGAGGATGCGGGAATCGGCCAGCGTGCCGGACACCTCCATCCCGTGATCGACCATGTGTTCGCGGAAGCGGGTGATGAGGGCTTCCGGGCTGCGGGTACGGGCGCGTGCCTCGGCGACGAGGGAAGTCATGGCTTCCGGTCCTCTACTGAATCGCACCGGGCTGCAGATCGGCCCAATGCGCGCCCTCCATGGGAATGGAGAGGAAGCGGGCGTTGAGATCCGCCATGGTGGCGGCGGGCGAGAGATCGGCGCAGCGATCCGGGTGGAACCAGCGCGCCATGGCCTCGAGCATCACCATATGGGCGGGGGTGTCGTTGAAGCCGTGCCAGATGGCATGGGCCCGTCGCGCCTTGACCGCGGACAGGGTCTCGAGATGGCTGCGGCGGATCACCGCCGCCAGCTCGCGCTCCGCCTCCGCCACCGGCACACCGGGGCCCAGCGGAATCCCGCCGCGCCCGGCATAGGGGCCGCCCGTGGCCACATAGACCGCGGGCTGCGTGGCCAGCACGTATTCGAGCGGCAGCTGGCCCGTGGCCCCCGGCAGCATGTCCGCCCCGATATTGTGGCCGCCGGCGAAGCGGATCATCGAATCGAAGGCGCCCTTGCCCGGGGAGGAGCAGCAGGGCGGCCCCCCGGCATGGGCATGCACCAGCACCTTCGGCCGCGCCTCCCCAAGCCCGGACAGGCGCGTGGTGATGCGATCCAGCCTCTCGGCATAGAAGGCCTGGAAGGCCGCCGCCCGGTCCTCCAGCCCCAGCACCTGGCCCAGCACGGCCATGCTGCGCCGGGTGTCGCGGATCGGGTCCGTGAAGAAGTCGATCACCACGACCGGAATGCCGAGGGCGGTGAGCCGGTCCGGCAAGCCCTCTCCCATGCGCCGCAGCCCGCCGCCGCTCAGGATCACCAGATCGGGCCGGGTGGCGAGCACGGCTTCCACCGAGAGCCCGTCGCCCTGCACGCGGCCGACCAGCGGAATGGCGTCGGCCTGCGGAAAACGGGCGCGCAGCGCGGCGTAGTCGGGCGGGTTCAGGCCCCGCAGGTCGTCCGCCCAGCCCACCACCAGCGACACGGGATCGGGGTGCAGCAGCGCCATCGCGAAGACATGCCGCCCCTGCCCGAGGACAATGCGCCGTGCCGGGCGGGGCAAGGAGACCTGCCGGCCCAGCACATCCGTGATGCGGATGGTCCCCTGCGCGCGCAGGAGGCGAGGCGCGGCCAGGGCGGGCAGGCTGCCCAGGAGGATTCGGCGGTTCATGCGGGCGCTCCTGGCGGAGGGAGGGCGAAGGGAAGCGCGCGGGCGATGGCAGCCGGAAGGACGGAGCCGTGGGTTTCCCCGGCGAACTCCACGAAATCCACGCGCGAAGGGCAGTCTTTCAGAAGCGCCGCGAGGTCCCGCGCGTTGCCGGCCATGCGGCGCGCGGCCCGTTCGGCCACGTTCGGGCGGTTCTCGCGCCCCTCCAGCTCGCCCACGGTGAGCAGCAGCGCGCGGTCCGCGGCCTCGACGGGAGGGGCGGCAAGGAATTGGCGGGCTGCCCCCATCAGCGCCCCACCAGCCCACCAGAGCGAGGGGCTGGCGGCCACGAGCCGATGGAACAGGCGGGGGCGCGTGAACAGGGCGTGCAGGGCAAGCAGGCCGCCGAAGGAATGGCCGAACAGGCCAAGGCGGCTCCGGGCAACCGGGAAGCGGCGGTCGATCCGAGGCAGGAGCTCACCCTCGATGAAGTCCAGGAACGCGTCGGCCCCGCCCGTGCCCTCGGGCGCGTCGGCGACCCGCGGCGTATAGTCCCGGGAGCGGGCGGGCACGTCGAAGGGGCGGTCCCCGGCATGGCCCAGCCCGACGATCAGCGCGGGCGCGATATCGCCGGCCGCGCCGCGCCAGGCGCGGGCGCGGGCGGCGTCCACGGCGGTGGCGAAGCAGGCATTGCCGTCGGTGAGGAAGAGAACGGGAAAGCCGCCCGGCGGGGGCGGCGTTTCCGGCCATGCGAGCAGGATGCGGTGCGGGCGCGCCGGGTCATCCCCGGCGCGCATGTCCCACCAGGCGGTACGGGGCAGCGTGACGGGCTGCTCCGTCATCACCACCGAACGCGCAGACCCGCGAGCACGAGGCGGCGGTTGCCGTAGTAGCAGGAGGTGATGGCGTTGCAGCTGGCCACGTATTCCTTGTCCGCCAGGTTCTGGCCGTTCAGCGTGAACTCCAGCCCGCGCAGGTTGTCGAAGCGCTGCCCGAAGTCGTAGCGGATGGCGGCATCGAACAGGGTCACGTCTGGCACCTTGAAGGTGTTCGTCTCGTTGCCGTAGGTCTCGCCGATATAGCGCACGCCGCCGCCGATCTCGAGGCCGCGCAGCGGCCCTTCGCGGAACGAGTAGTTCGCCCAGCCGCTGGCGATGTGGTTCGGCACCTGCGGCACCCGGTTGCCCGAAACCCCGGCGGTGTTGGAGCGGGTGATCGCGGCGTCGATGTAGGAGTAGGTGCCGATCAGGTCGATGTTGCTGGTCAGGCTGGCGCGCCCTTCCAGCTCGAAGCCGCGCGAGCGGATCTCGCCGGTCTGCACCGAGAAGGCATTGTTGTTGGGGTCGGTCGTCAGCACGTTCTGCTGCGTGATGTGATAGAGCGCGGCCTGGACGAAGCTGTTCATCCCGGGCGGCTGGTACTTCACGCCGATCTCGTACTGCTCGCCCGTGGTTGGGTCGAAGGTGCCGCCGCCGCGAGCGGGCGAGAAGGTGCCCGAATTCGGCAGGAAGGAGGTGGAGTAGCTGGCATAGGGCGCGATGCCGTTGTCGAACAGGTAGAGCGCGCCGGCCCGCCAGGTGAAGGACTCGTCATACTGGCTGGTATGGGCGCTCGTGCTGCGCGTCACGGTCTCGCTCGTCGCGAAGTCCTGCCGCACGCCGATGTTGAAGCGGAAGCGGTCGATCGCGATCTGGTCCTGCGCGTAGAAGCCGAGCTGGTCCGTGATCTGGCCGACCGTCTGGGCCAGCGTGATGCGCGGCGCGGTGACCGGCAGGTAGTAGCTGGGCGAGAACAGGTCGATCGTCGGCCCGGTCGCCTGGCCCAGGCGGCGCTTGGCCGAGGAACGCGACCAGTCCAGGCCCGTCAGCAGCGTGTGGCGCACCGGCCCCGTGTTGAAATCCGCCTGGAGCTGGTTGTCGAGCGCGAAGGTGTCCGCATGCTCGATCGCATGGGTCAGGTTGCGGTTGCCCGTGCGGCCATTCGCCGCGATCGACTGCACCGAGAGCACGCGGCGCTCGGAATCGATGTGCATGTAGCGGAAGTTCTGGCGCGCGGTGAACACATTGTCGAAGCGGTGCTCGAACTGATAGCCCACCGAGGCCTGGCGCCGCGCCTCGGTGTTCCAGTTCGGGTCGCCGCCGAAGAAGCTCGAAGGGATGTGGCCATTCGGGCTGGGCAGCACCGTGCCGACGGCCGGGACGAAGTTGTAGAAGCCCGCCCGCGGATCATCCTGGTAGGAGGAGAGCAGGGTGAAGGTGGTGTTGCTGTCCGGCCGCCAGGTGAAGGCCGGCGCGATCGCGATCCGCTCCTCCCCGACATAGTCGTATTGCGTCTCCGCCTTTCGGGCGATGCCGGTGAGCCGATAGAGGAACTGCCCGTCCTCCGTCAGCGGCCCGCCGAAGTCGAAGGCGGCCTGAAGGCGCGAATTTGTCCCGGCCTCCAGCCGCACCTCATGGATCGGCGTCTCGGTCGGGCGGCGGCTGACGAGGTTCACGAGGCCGCCGGCGCCCGTCTGGCCATAGAGCACGGAGGCGGGGCCGCGCAGGACCTCGATACGCTCCAGCAGGTAGGGGTCGAAGGTCGGCACGGCGAAGGAGGCGCCGCGGCCGACGCGAAGGCCATCCAGGAAGTTCACGAAGGCCGCGCCCGTTCCCTGTCCACCGAAACCGCGCACGAACACGCTGTCGAAGCGCGCGCTCGGGCGGATCTCGGAGAGCACGCCGGCGGTGTAGCGCAGCGCCTGGGAGATGGACTGCGGCTGCTGGTCGTCGATCTGGTCTCGGGTGACGACGCCCAGCGACTGCGGGGCTTCGATCAGCGGCGTGTCGGTCTTGGAACCGGTGGTGGTCACGGGGGCCACATAGCCCTGCACGGGCTGCCAGCTGCGCCAGGCGGTCGCCTGGACATCCACCTCAGGCACGGCGATGGGGGTCTCGGCCGCCTCCGTCTGGGCTTGCGCCGGGAGGGCGAGGGCTACCAGGGCGGCGGTGGCGAGCAGGAGGTGGCGCGGCGAGGGCCGGAGAGGCTGGCAAGGCATGCGAATCATCCGCAGGAGCAATCGGCAGCCCCTTTCCCACAGATGCAACTTGCTCGCAATTACCTATGTGGCCTTCCTGCCCCTCTGTGGCGAGGAGGCAACAAGGTTCCCTTTCGCCATTCGGCCGCCACAAGACCCGCGCTATGCTGGCCGGGGAAGGCGGCCCGACGAAAATGCGGCAATTCAGCGGATTGGCGATCACGGAAACGGGGCTGGGCGTATCGCTGGCCTTTATCGCGGGGGCGGTCAATGCCGGCGGGTTCCTGCTGGTCGGGCAATACACCTCCCATATGTCCGGCATCCTCTCGGCGATCGCGGATGCGGCGGTGCTCGGGGCGCTCGGGCTCGCCACGGCCGGCGCGGTCGCCGTGCTGTGCTTCCTGCTCGGCGCCGCCTGCTCGGCGGTGCTGATCAACTGGGGCCGCCGTAACCCGCGCCATCACCCCTACGCCCTGCCTCTCCTGCTGGAAGCCGCGCTGCTGCTCCTGCTGGGCCTCATCGGAAGCCTCCTGCGCGCAGCGCCCCTGGTGACGCTGGCCGTGCCGCTCCTCTGCTTCCTGATGGGGCTGCAGAACGCCACCATCACCAAGATCTCCGGCGCGCGCATCCGAACCACCCACATGACCGGGGTGGTGACCGACCTGGGGATCGAACTCGGCAAGCTGTTCTACTGGAACCGCCGCCCCAGCGAGCCCGGCGGGCATGTCGTCCGTGCAGACCGGCCGAAGCTGCGCCTTCTCTCCGCCATCCTCTCCGCCTTTCTCCTCGGCGGCTTCACGGGGGCCCTTTGCTTCTCCCGCCTCGGCTTCGTCTCGACCGTACCCCTGGCGATGGCGCTGATCGCCCTGGCCCGCGCGATGATCCGGGCAGAGGGCCGCGGCGGCGCTCGCCCTGGCATCGCGGATTCGCTCGGCAGCCGCTGAGCAGGTCTGCCCGGCACGGCACGCGGGGCCGTGCCATTTGTGGTGACAGCTGCGAATGATTATCCTGTGCGGCACTCCCCTTCGCCCGGAGCCTTCATGAACCGACGCAGCCTGCTGCGCCTTGCCGCCTCGCTTCCCGCCCGGGTCCAACCCTCGGCGGCGGTTCCGCCGCGATGAGCGCCTCCGCGATCTCCACCGGGGACGCCGCCTCCGGCTATCGCCGGCTGATGCTGCGCCGCTCGGCGCTGCTGGTCGCCCTCTGCCTGGGTCTGGTCGCGGCCTTCCTGCTGGATGTGGCGACCGGTCCGGCGCGGCTTCCGCTCGCCACGGTGCTGGATGCGCTGCTGGCCGGGCGCGGTGCGGGCGGGGCGATGTCGGTCATCGTCTGGGACGTGCGCCTGCCCTATGCCGTGATGGCGATGCTGGTCGGCGCCGCCCTCTCCCTCTCGGGCGCCGAGATGCAGACGGTGCTGGACAACCCGCTGGCCAGCCCCTTCACCCTCGGCGTCTCCTCCGCCGCCTCCCTCGGGGCAGCCCTGGCCATCGTGCTCGGGCGCGGCATCCCCTTCGTGCCGCAGGACTGGCTGATCCCGGCCAATGCCTTCGTCTTCGCGCTGGCGGCGATGTTCCTGCTGCAGTTCCTCGCGCGGCTGAGGGGGGCGGGGGTGCAGTCGCTGGTGCTGTTCGGCATCGCCCTCGTCTTCGCCTTCAACGCCCTGGTCGCGCTGATCCAGTTCGTGGCCACCGAGCAGGCGCTGCAGCAGCTCGTCTTCTGGTCCATGGGCAGCCTGGCGCGCTCCACCTGGGACAAGATCGGGATCCTCGCCCTCGCCCTGCTGGTGGCGGCACCCTTCTCTGCCCGCGCGGCCTGGCGGCTGACGGCGCTGCGCCTGGGCGAGGACCGCGCCCGTTCCTTCGGGGTGGACACGCATGCGACGCGGCGCGGGGCCCTGCTGCGGGTCAGCCTGCTGGCCGGCGTCTCGGTCGCCTTCGTCGGCACCATCGGCTTCGTGGGGCTGGTGGGGCCCCATGCGGCGCGGCTGATGGTGGGCGAGGACCATCGCTTCTTCCTGCCCGCCTCCGCGCTCTGTGGCGCGCTGCTGCTCTCGCTCTCCTCCGTGGTGGGCAAGCTCGTCGTGCCCGGGCTGCTGGTGCCGATCGGCATCGTCACGGCGCTGATCGGCGTGCCCGTCTTCCTGGCCCTCGTGCTTGGCCGGGGGCGCATGGCATGAGCACCGCTTCCCTCGCCGTCTCCGGGCTGCGCGTGGCCTATGGGCGCAAGGTGATCGTGGACGATCTGAGCCTGCCACCGCTGCGGCCGGGCACGCTCACCGCCCTCGTCGGCCCGAATGCCGCGGGCAAGTCCACCCTGCTGCGCGGCATCGCCGGGCTGGTTTCGGGCACGCGCGGGCAGGTGCGTCTCGGCGACCGGGACCTGCTGGCCATGTCGATCCCGGAGCGCGCCCAGCACCTGGCCTACATGCCCCAGGGCCTTCCGGGCGGCGTGGCGCTGACCGTGATGGAAACCCTGGTGGGCGCCCTGCGCGCCGTGCCCACGGCGCTGGCGCCCGATGGCGCGAGCGCCGCCGCGCATGCGATCCGCGTGTTGCAGAAGCTGGGGATCGAGCACCTGGCGATGCGCACGCTCGACCGACTCTCCGGCGGGCAGCGGCAGCTGGTCGGCCTGGCCCAGGCGCTGGCGCGGGAACCGGCGGTGCTGATGCTCGACGAGCCGACCAGCGCGCTCGACCTCCGCCACCAGGTCTCGGTCATGGCCCTGGTGCGGGAGACGGTGGTGCGCAGCGGGCTGGTGGGGGTGGTGGTGCTGCACGACCTCGCCCTGGCCGCCCGCTTCGCGGACCGGCTTGTGGCGCTGAGCGAGGGCAAGGTGCAGGCGGACGGAACCCCGTCCCACACGCTCACGCCCGATCTCCTCGCCCGTGTCTATGAGGTGGAGGCAAGGGTGGAGCGTTGCTCCCAGGGGCATCTGCTCGTCCTCGCGGATGCTCCGCTGCGCGGCGCGGCCTGACCGGTCAGGCCGGCCGCAGCATCCAGTCGGCCAGGGCGGCGAAGGTCGCCTTCGCCCCCCGCAGCACGCCGGCCGCATCCGGCTCGGCCTCCAGCCGCTCCAGGAAGCCACGCCACATGGCGCCGGTCGCCTCGCCATAGCCGGCGAAGTAGGACCGCCCGCCCGCGGCCGGCAGGCCGATCCCTTCCAGGCCCTGCAGGATCACCCGCCCGCCAAGGGTCGATCCCTCCATGACGTAGAGCGACCCCATCGCCTCCCCATGGCCACGCAGGGCCGGCGCCGGGCAGATGGGCAAGGTCCCGGGTTCGATCCCGAGCGCGCGCAGATCGTCGCGAAGGAGATGCAGACGCCGCCGCGGCAGGAGAAACGCCTCGTCCGAAAGCTCGGCCGAGACGCGCGGCTCCCATCCCGCCCAGAAGCCGAAGAAGCGCGCCAGCACCGCGCGGTATCGGGCGAGGTTCAAATCCGGATCGGTCAGCCCCAGCCCGTCCTCCAGCCGGTCGTGATCGTCCCGCGTCTCGGCACGCAGGCGGTCTCGCAGGCCATCCCCGCCGCGTGGCACCGTGCCGCCGGGCATCAGATCATCGTGCGGATCTTGGCCGCCAGCACATCCATGGCGAAGGGCTTGGTCATCACCTGCATGCCGGGCTCCAGCAGCCCGTTGCCGATCGCGGCATTCTCGGCATAGCCGGTGATGAACAGCACCTTCAGCCCGGGCCGCTTGTCGCGCAGGGCGTCGGCCAGCTGGCGTCCGTTCATGCCGCCGGGCAGGCCCACATCGGTCACCATCAGGTCCAGCCGGCGCATGGTGTCCACCACCTTCAAGGCTTGCGCCCCGTCGCTGACCTCCACCACGCCATAGCCCAATTCGCGGAGCACCTCGCCCACCAGCATGCGCACCACCGGCTCGTCATCGACCACCAGCACAGTGCCTCCATCCGGCGCCGTGGCAGGGGCGAGGGCTTCAGGCCCCGCCGTGTCCTGCACCGCCTCCTCCGCCGAGCGTGGGAGGTAGAGGCGAACGGTGGTGCCCTGCCCGGCCTCGGAATAGATGCGGACATAGCCGTTGGACTGCTTGGCGAAGCCATAGACCATGGAGAGGCCGAGGCCCGTGCCCTGCCCCAGCGGCTTGGTGGTGAAGAACGGATCGAAGGCGCGCGCCACGACCTCGGGCGGCATGCCCGTGCCGCTATCCGTGACGGAGATCGCGACATACTGGCCAGGCGTGACGTCGTGGTGGCGCCGGGCATAGGCGTCGTCGAGCCGCGCATTCACCGCCTCGATCGTCAGCCGCCCGCCATCGGGCATGGCATCGCGCGCGTTGATCGAGAGGTTGAGCAGCGCGTTCTCCAGCTGGTTGGCGTCGCAATGCGTCGTCCAGAGCCCGCCCGACATCACCGTTTCCACATGGATCGCCGGGCCCACGGTGCGGCGGATCAACTCCTCCATGGAGGTGACCAGGCGGTTCACGTCCGTCGGCTTCGGATCCAGGGTCTGCCGGCGGGAAAAGGCGAGAAGCCGGTGCGTCAGCGCCGCCGCGCGGTTCGCTGAGGTCATGGCCGCGCCGAGATAGCGGTCCAGCTCCGTCACGCGCCCCTGGACCACGCGGTTGCGCATCATCTCCAGGCTGCCGACGATGCCGGCGAGCAGGTTGTTGAAGTCGTGCGCGATGCCGCCGGTGAGCTGACCGACCGCCTCCATCTTCTGGGACTGCCGGAGCCGCTCGTTCAGCTCCGCGATCCGGCCGAGGCTGCGGATCACCACCTCGGTGATGGCGTGGCGCAGCGTGGCCGCGATCTCCAGTTCCCAGCCGGCCCAGGGGCGCGCATAGCCATGGCGCTCCTCCACCCACCGCTCGAAGGACTGCCGCGGCACGACGGAGCCGTCCTGCGGCTGCAACGCCTTGTGCGGATTGCCGCCCCAGCTGACGAGAGAGGGCTCCTCGGGCCGGAACCACAGCATCATGTCGGCCCGGTCGGCCGCCAGGACCACGGCGAGCACGCCACTGGCGATCGAGGCGTGCGACCAGTCCGGGATATCGGCGGACAGGTGGTCCGAATGGAAGATCTCCTCCCCGCCCCGCGCGCGCAGCCAGGCGGCCAAGCGGAGGATATCGGCCGCCGGCGGCACGGTGCCGAGACGCTCCACCTCGCTGCCCCGGACCACCGCCGCGCCCGTGCAGCCGAAGAGGGAGGCGATGTTGACCGAACCTGCCGTAAGGGCGGAGGTGACGTCATCCGCTTCCGCCATATGCACCAGCAGTTCCGCCAGGTGCTGGGAATCCGCGCGCCGCGCTTCCTCGGCCCCCTGCTGCTCGGCGCCCCCCACCCGGAGGGCGAAGGCGTCGGTCAGCGCCGCGGCCGCCGCGCGCTGGCCCGGCGAGGGCCGGTAGGGCTGGCGGTGGTGGCACACCATGAGCCCCCAAAGCCGCCCCTCATGCAGGATGGAGAGGGACATGGAGCCGTCCACCCCCATGTTGCGGTGGTACTGGAGATGAACCGGGGCAAGGCTGCGGAGCCGCGCGAAGGAGAGGTCGATCGGCCGGTCGGCCGCATCCGCCGTATCCCAGGACGGATCCTTATGCAGCGGCACCGGAACGGCGTCGCGCCGCGGCACCCAGCGGATGAGGCTGCGGCGGTACAGCTCCCGCGCCTGGGCGGGGATGTCGGAGGCGGGGAAATGCAGGCCGTCCAGCGACTGCTCCCAATCCGCCACCTTGTCCTCGGCCAGGGTCTGGCCGTGCCAGTCGCGGTCGAAGCGGTAGATCAGCACGCGCTCATAACCCGTGAGCAGTCGGATTCCCTCGACCGCGACCCGGGCGAGATCCTCCAGCCGCCCCCCCGCGCCACGGAGGCGGGCGATCACCCGCTGCAAGGCCCGGGCGGCCGCGAGGGCCTCCTCCTCGTCGCGCGGCGCCACCGGCTCCAGCTCGATCAGAACCTTGCCGTCCTGGGTGTGGGAGGTCGCCTCGAAGGCTCCGCCGGAGAGGGTAAGGCCGGTTTCCCAAGGGGCTTCGCCCGGCATCTCGCCAGCGCTGGCCTGGTCGATGAGGGCGTTGGAGAATTCCTCCCCCAGCACATCCGACACGCGAAGGCCGAGCAGCGTGTTGGAAGCGATGCCGTCCGCCAGCAGCCCCGCATTCTCGCTGGCCGCGACGATCCGCAGGCCCTGCGCGGGATCGGCCACCAGCAACACCCCATGCGGCTGGATGCTGCCAGGGATGTGGATCGGCTTCTGCGCGCAGAGGGAGTCCGCGGGATCCGGCCGGGTCGCCAGCGCCTGGGCGGCGAGGCCGCGAAGCCGGTTGGAGGGGAAGGCCAGGCTCATCCCTCTGGGAACGCCTGGCGGACCGAAGCGGAACCCCGGCGAGATGATCTGGTGGGGCGTCCGGCCCGATCAGCACCCTGACTGCCGATGGACGCTACCCGTTTCGTCGCCTGCATGCGCTACGCCATATCCTCGAGCACCCGAACCCGACACGTCCATCTCAGGCGTGAACGCCGATCGTCCAGCCCCGGCCCTGCGCCATATCCACACATCTGCGTGGACGAGTGCCCGGATGGGATGGCCCGAACAGCCCGGCCGGCAGGGCCGAGGGCCGGGATTTCCGAAGGAGCCGTCATTCAACGGACACCCCGGTTGCGTGCAACGAGCCGCGCCAGCTCATCGACACCCACGAAACGCGGCGCGCTGCCGGCAGCCAGCGCATCCAGGCTCGGCGAGGGCAGGCCGAGGCGGCTCGCATAGATCCAGGAGTAGGCGAGCACGCGCTGCACATAGGCACGCGTTTCGTTGAACGGAATACTTTCGATGAAGAGAAACGGATCCTCGCGATGCCGGTTGGTCGGCATCCAGCGCGAGAGATTGCCCGGCCCGGCATTATAGGCGGCGAGCAGGCGGATCAGGTCGCCCTTCACGTTCTCCTGCGAGGAGAGGTGCAGCAGGTAGCGCTGCCCGAGCTCCAGGCTGTAGCCGGGGTCGTGCAGGCGCCGCGTGCCGCTCGCCTCGCGCAGGTTGGAATCGCCCGTGATGAAGGCGGCCGTGGCCGGCATCACCTGCATCAGGCCGCGCGCCCCGGCGGGGGAAACCGCATCCGGATCGAAATTCGATTCCTGCCGCGCGAGGCCGTAGATCAGCGCCGGATCGGCCCGCCAGCCGCCCATCGGCTCCAGCCGGGGCACGGGGAAGCGGGCGTAGTCGCGCGGACGGCCATCGGCGGCCTGGGCCTGGGAGGCGAGCATCGTCGCCAGCTCCGTCAGCCCCGCCCCGGTGGCGGCGGCGAGCATGGCGCGGGCCAGGGCGGGGTTGCCGCGCGCGACCGACCAGAGCCGGCGCAGCTCCGCCTCCGCACGGGCCTTCTGCCCGATCTGGATGAGGGCGAGGGCCCGCCAGCCGCCGGCGGTCTCGGCCAGAACCGCGCCCTCCGCCTCGCCGGCCACCTCCCCTTCCCAGGCGAAGCCCGGGGGAAGGCCCAGGGCACGGCGCGCCACCAGCCCATAAAAGGTGCGCGGCTCCTGCGCGGCCTGGAGCATCCAGGGCACATAGCCCTGGGGCCGGCGCGCGCGGACGGCGGCGCGGGCGGTCCAGAAGGCGGCGGCGGCGCGCAGCACGGCCGGGGCGGCATCGTTGCGCGCCGCGCGCTCGAAATAGGGCAGCGCCGTCTCGTACTGGCCGAGGCCCCAGGCCGACAGGCCGGCGACATAGCTGGCCTGGGCCGGCGCGCCGGGGAAGCGGGCGGCCATGGAGGCGATCCGGAAGGAATCCTCGTCCCGCCCGGAGGTGAAGAGCGCCAGGGCCACATCGGTCTGCAGCGCGGCGGCATAGGCGGGGGTCATGCCCCGCGTGTTGGCGATATGCCGCAGCGCGTCCTGGACATCGCCGCGAGCGGCCATCTCCGCCACGGTGCGGTCCAGGGCGGCATTGCGGACGAGGGGCCGGGCGGCCGCGGCCGGGGGCTCGCGCTCCTCCGGCGGCACCTCCTGCCCGGGCGGGGGAACCTCCTCCGCCACGGCGGCGCCTGGCAGGGGCGGCGCCTCGGCCCCGCGCGGAAGGCGGGCCACGAGGAGGCCGTGCAGGCGCGGCGCATCCGGGTGGTCGGCATGGTCCGAAAGCCAGGCGCGCAGCTCGGCCACCGTGGGCTCGACCCCGCCGGTCCGCCAGCGATCGGCCAGGACATGGCCGATCAGGCGGCGGTCGTCCAACCGCTCTGTTTCCCGCATGGCCAGGGCCATCTCGCCCCGAGCCTGCAACTCGAAGATGCGGCGGAGGCGGGCGGCGTCCGAGGGCGCCAGGGGCTGGGGCAGCGAGGGCGCGCTGGGCGCGGCGATGCCCGCCAGGGGCGTGCGGGCGAAGGAAAGGGCGATTTCCTGCGGCGTGTGCAGCTCCGCCAGCCGGGAGGAGGGCAGGCGGGCGGGCGCGATCGGCTCGGGCGCATGCGGGCGGATGCGGGCCAGGCGCGTCGGCTTCACTTGGCGGCGGGCGGCCAGGCTGCGCGGCGCGCGGGCGGACAGGGCGCGAACCGCGCTGGGCGGCAAGGCGCGGGCGAAATCGCGCTGAAGCGCACCGCCACCGCCCCGCACCGCCACGGGCGAGCGGGGTTGGGTTCGCAGCCCCGGGCGTGCCGGAGCGGCGCGGGCATGGCGAAGCGGATCGCGGGGCAGGGCCTGTTCGCGCCGGGAATGGCTCTCCTGTGCGCGGGGCGGTGCGGCCTGGGCGATGGGGCCGCACAGCGCCAGCGCCAGAACCAGGAGAGTCCGCATCACGCGGGCGCGCCGGGGGGAACGGCGGCCGAGCCCAAGGGGGGAAGCTCGCATCGGGGCGGAGCGATAGGGGCTTGTTCAGGAGTGAGCAAGCCGCGAGCGCGTGATCGAAATCGCGCCTTTGTCCCGAAATCAGAGACTTAGCGAGGCAAAGCCATTCACGTTCTGTTCATGACCCAGCCGCATGCGCCTCCAGGGCGCGTTTCAGCAGGCGCAGATCCGTCCAGGCATCACGCTTTCCCGCGGGCTGGCGGAGCAGATAGGCGGGATGGAGGGTGGCCAGGGTGGGAACCGGCCCGAGCCCCGGAACCTCCAGCGAATGCCACCTCCCGCGCAGGCGGGTGATGCCCTCGTTCCGGCGAAGGAGCGCCTTCGCCGCCGTGCCGCCGAGCAGCACGATATGATGCGGCCGCAGCAGGGCCAGGTGGCGCATCACGAAGGGCGTGAAGAGGTTCATCTCCGCATCTGTGGGCGTGCGGTTCCCTGGGGGGCGCCAGGGCAGGATGTTGGTGAGATAGGCGTTGCGCGCGCGCTCGACCCCGATGCTGGCCAGCATCCGGTCCAGTAGCTTGCCGGAGACGCCGACGAAGGGCTTGCCCTGGCGGTCCTCGTCGGCCCCCGGCGCCTCCCCGATCAGCACGAGGCCGGAATCCGCCACGCCATCGGAGAGGACGAGGTTGCCGGCGGTTTCGCGCAGCGGATGGCTCAGGCTCGCCAGCGCGTCCCGCAGCGCGTCCAGGCTGTCGGCCCGCGCCGCCAGTTCCCCGGCCAGCACGGAGGCCGGCGCGAAGGCCGCGGCCGGCGCCAGGGGCACGGAGGGGCGCGAGGGCGCGGGGCGCGGCGCCGGGGCGCTTGCCGGCGGAGGGGCCTGTGCGGCCTCGCGCGGCCGGGTACGGTCCAGCGGCGCCTCGTCCAGCGCCTGATCGGCGCCCCAGGCGATCTGCAGTTCCAGCGCGGCGAGGAGGGCCGCGGTCTCGGCCTGATCCAGCTCCATGGAAAGGGTATCGCCCCCGCGCGGCGTATCGCGCAATGGGCTGGGTTGTGGATGACGGGTTCCGCGAAACGGAAGGCGGGGCTACATCCCTCCGCGCATCAGGAGGAGAGCCCGTGTCCGAACGCGAGAGCATGGAATTCGACGTGCTGGTGGTCGGCGGCGGCCCCGCCGGGCTGGCCGCCGCCATCCGCCTGAAGCAGGTTTCCCCGGATACCAGCGTCTGCCTCGTGGAGAAGGGCTCGGAAATCGGCGCCCATACCCTCTCCGGCGCGGTGCTGGAGCCGCGTGCGCTGGACGAGCTGTTCCCGGACTGGCGTGACGACCCGCCGGCCCTGGCGACCCCGGCGGGCGACGACCGCTTCATGTATCTGACCGCGACGCGGGCCTTCAAGCTGCCCACGCCGCCGGCCATGAACAACCACGGCAACTACGTCGTCTCCCTCGGCAACGTATGCCGTTGGCTCGGTGCCAAGGCCGAGGCGCTGGGGATCGAGATCTATCCGGGCTTCGCCGCCTCCGACCTCGTGGTCGAGGACGGGGTGGTGAAGGGCGTCGTCGCCGGCGTGATGGGCATCACGAAGGAGGGCGAGGAAGGACCGGACTACCAGCCCGGCATGGAGCTCCGCGCCACCTACACGATCTTCGCCGAGGGCTGCCGCGGCTCGCTGACCAAGCGGCTCTTCGAGAAGTACGACCTGCGCAAGGACTGCCAGCCGCAGACCTTCGGCCTGGGCATCAAGGAACTCTGGGAGATCCCGAAGGAGAAGCACACGCCGGGCCTGGTGTGGCACTCCACGGGTTGGCCGCTGAAGAGCGACACCTATGGCGGCTCCTGGCTCTACATGCTGGGCGAGAACCTCGTCTCCATCGGCTTCGTCATCGGGCTGGATTATCCGAACCCCTGGCTTTCGCCCTTCGACGAGTTCCAGCGCTTCAAGACCCATCCCGAGGTCCGGAAGTTCCTCGAGGGCGGCAAGCGCATCGCCTATGGCGCGCGCGCGCTGAACGAGGGCGGCATGCAGTCCGTGCCGCGCCTGGTCTTCCCCGGCGGCATGCTGGTGGGCGACACGGCCGGCTTCCTGAACGTGCCGAAGATCAAGGGCACCCACACCGCGATGAAGAGCGGCATGGTGGCGGCCGAGGCCCTGGCCGCGGCGCTGGCGCAGGAGACGCGGCCGGAGGTGCTGGAGAGCTACCCGGAGGCCCTGCGGCAGTCCTGGGTGTGGGAGGAGCTGCACTCCGTCCGCAACATCCGCCCGGGCTTCTCCAAGTTCGGCTTCTTCGGCGGCATGGCCGCCGCGGCGCTGGACACCTATGTGTTCCGCGGCAAGGCGCCCTGGACCTGGGTGCACCATGCCGACCACGAGACGCTGAAGCCCGCCGACAAGGCCGAGCGGATCGTCTACCCCAAGCCGGACGGGAAGCTGACCTTCGACCGGCTCTCCTCGGTGTTCCTGTCGAACACCAACCATGAGGAGAACCAGCCCGCCCATCTCGTGCTGAAGGACCCGGACCGCTGGAAGGGCGTGAACTGGGAACAGTTCCGCAGCCCCGAGAGCCGCTACTGCCCCGCCGCCGTCTATGAGGCCGTGGGCCCCGAGGCGGAGCGGGAGCTGAAGGGCACGCCGGATGCGGAAGCGACCGGCGAGGGCGCGCAGGTGGAAGCGGGCGATGCCAGCGTGCGGCTGGTGATCAACGCCCAGAACTGCGTCCACTGCAAAACCTGCGACATCAAGGACCCGACGCAGAACATCGACTGGCGCACGCCCGAGGGCGGCGGCGGGCCGAACTATATCGGCGGGATGTGAGGCAAGGGGCCGGCGGGGAGTTCCCCACCGGCCCTTTTCCTGTCTGGCTCAGTCCACCGAGGCGCCGGAGGCCTGGATGATGGGCGTCCAGGCGGCCAGCTCGTCCTGCACGTATTTCTGCGCGTCCTCGAGGAAGAGGCGGCCGGGAGCGGTGGCCGTATCCTTGTAGCGGCGCAGGAGGTCCGGGGAGGCGAGGGATTCCTTCACCACCTCGGCCAGCTTCTCCACGATCGGGCGCGGCGTGCGCGCCGGGGCCGCGATGCCGGACCAGCCATCCACCACCAGATCCGGATAGCCCAGTTCCCGGAAGGTCGGGATTTCGGGGAAGTCCGGCACCCGCTCGGGCCAGGAATGCGCCAGCGGACGCAGCGCGCCGGAGCGGATATTGGCGCTGGCGGCCGTCAGGCTGTCCACCATCAGCGGCAGGGTGCCCGACATGACATCGGTGGCCACCTGCGCCGCGCCGCGATAGGGCGCGTGCTGCATGGAGATGCCGGCCGCGCGGCAGAAGCGCACGGCGGTGAGGTGCGGCATGGAACCGATGCCGGAGGTGCCATAGGTCAGCCCGTCCGGCTTCGCCTTCGCCTCGGCCACCAGATCGGCCACGCTGCGGATCGGCAGGTCCGGGCGGACGAGCCAGAGATAGGGCGTGCTCATCACCATGGCGATATGCGCGAAATCCGTGACCGGATCCCAGGTGACGCGCGGGCCGTAGAGCACCTTGCCCACCACCATGGCGCTGATCACGGAGAGGACGAGCGTGTAGCCATCGGGCGTCGCGCGCGCGACCTGGCCGGTGCCCAGCGTGGCGCCCGCGCCGGGGCGGTTGTCCACCACCACGGATTGCCCCAGCCGCTGCGCCATCTCGGCCGCGAGGATGCGGGCGATGATGTCCGTGGTGCCGCCGCTGCCGAAGGGCACGACGAAGCGGATGGGCCCCGCCTTGGGCCAGGGCGCCTGGGCGAGGGCCGGTGCGGCCAGGGAGCCTGCCAGCAGCGCGCCCGCACCGCGGCGGGTGATGATCGGGCTCATGCGGAGGTCTCCGTCCAGTTCCGGGTGATGTGCAGGAAGGCCGGCACGGCGAGCGCGGCGAAGGTGAGGAGGAGCGGCGTCTGCGCCTCGCCGTAGCGTCCGGCCGCATCCAGCAGGTTCAGCCCGCCCAGCGTCTCGCCGTTCCAGCGCACGGGCACGTTCACCGCGCCCTCGCAGCCCAGGGAAAGAATCAGCGGGTGGTCGGGGAAGGCGCGGATGATGTCGGCGCGGTCGTGCAGGAAGCGCGGGCGGCCGGCCACCACCACCGTGTCGTGGTACTCGCCGGAAGGCGTGATGGGCTTGTGGCCGCCGGTCGGATAGGCCTCGGGCTGGTTGGTGTAGTAGCGCTGCTTCTGCCCGGCTGCGTGGTTCAGCACCAGCACGGTGAAGAGCTTGTGCCCGACCGTGGCGGCCAGGGCCTGGTCCAGCGCCCGCAGCCCCGCCCCGGGTTGCCCCGGCGCCGCCATGGCGGCCGCGACGGCGGCCAGGTGGGGGGCCGGGTCAGTCATGGAGAGATCGGGCATCGAAGGAGGTGAGTTCCCAGCTTCGCGGATCACCTTGGAGCCGCGCGAGGGCCGGACGGAGCCGGCGATGCCGGAAAGCTAGCGCAGCGAATCGACCCCGATCCACAGGGCCGCGCCGCGTTACAGCGAACTGCCGCCGCAGATGGTGATCTGCTGGCCCGTGATGGCGCCGGCCTCGCCCGAAAGCAGGAAGGCGGTGAGCGCCGCGACCTCCTCCGGCCGGATGAAGCGGCCGATCGGCGGCACCCGGGGCGGCACGCCCGCGCGCGCGGGGTCCCGCAGCATCGGCGTCTCGGTCGCGGCCGGGGCCACCACATTCACCGTGATCCCGCGCGGGGCGAGTTCTGCTGCCCAGGAACGGGCCAGGGCGAGCATGGCCGCCTTGGTGGCCGCATACTGGCTGCGGCCCGCCGCGCCCGAGGCGGTGCGGCTGCCGATCAGGATGATGCGCCCGCCATCGGGCATCACCGGCATGAGGAGGTCCGCGAGCCGCTCGGCCGCCGCGACGTGGAGGCGCCACATCGCCTCCCCGTCCGCGGGTTCCAAGGCGCCGAGGCCGTTGGTGCGCAGCAGCCCGGCCGCATGCACCAGCGCGTCCGGACGCAGGCCCCGAACTGCCGCTTCCAGGCTGGCGGGGTCGGAGAGATCGGCGGCGCGGTGGACGAGGCCCGGCGGCGCCCCATCCGGCGCGGAGCGGCTGAGGCCCGTGACCTGCCACCCCTCCCGCAGCAGCCGCGCCGCGATGCTGGCACCGATGCCGGAGCTGACGCCGGTGACGACGGCGTGGCGGGGGGGATGGGTTTCGGCCATGGCGCGGACGATCACTCCGGCTGGTAGTTCACGAGCTTCAGCAACTCGCCGGCGCGGGTGATCTCGCTGGCGATGAAGCGTTTCGAGTCCTCGATGCTCTCCGTCACCGGCTCCAGCACCTGGCCCGTCATGCGCTGAACCATGGCCGGCTCGCGCATCGTCTCCTGCATCAGGGCGTTGATGCGGCCGCAGATCTCGGCCGAGGTGCCCTTCGGCGCCCAGACGCCGTACCAGGACTGGAACTCGTAGCCCGGCAGCCCGGACTCGGCCATGGTCGGCACGTCATTGGCGAGGCCGGAGCGCTCGGGCGCGGCGATGCCGAGGACGTTGATCTTGCCGTCGCCGCGCGCGGGCAGGATGGCGAAGCACGGGTCGATCAGCAGCTGCACATTGCCGCCCATCATGTCCGTCAACGCCGGCTGCGTGCCGCGATAGGTCACCATGTCCAGGTCCAGCCCGGTGCGGCGCAGGAACTCGATGGTGGCGAGATGGCCGGCGGAGCCGAGGGAGGAAATGGCGAAGTTCCACTCGCGCGGCTTCGCCCGGGCGGCCGCGATCACCTCGGCATAGGTCTTCTCCCGCTTCTGGCCGGAGGAGGCGAGGACGAGCGGTGCGCGCGCCGTGCGGGCGCAGACCTCCAGGTCCTTCTGCGGGTCGAAGTTCGCGCCCTTCAGCACCAGCGGCATCACCGCCGTGTTGAAGGCTGAGGCGAGCAGGGTGTAGCCGTCCGGCGCGGCCTGCAGCACGGCATTGGTGCCGACGAGGCCCGCGCCGCCCGTGCGGTTCTCCGCCACCGCCGTCGCGCCCAGCTTCTCCGAAAGGCGCTGGGCCAGCAGGCGGCCCAGCGTGTCATTCGCGGCGCCCGGCGGCCAGGGAATGATCACGCGGATCGGCTTGCCATGCGGCCAGGCCCCCTGCGCGTGGATGGCGGGGGAAGCCAGCACCCCGGCGCCCGCGGCGGAGGCGGCCAGGAGGAAGTTGCGCCTGTTCATCGTCGTTCTCTCCCAGTGCGAAAGCCGGCCCCTGTTGCGGGACCGGCCCTGTTGTCGTTCAGGCCGCGAGAAGCTGGGCCGACTCCTCGGCCGTCAGCGGAAGCAGCGGCGGGCGCAGGCGGGTCCAGCCCTGATGCCCCGTCTCCTTCGCGAGCAGGGCCTTCAGCGACGCCATCTGCGCGAATTTCGAAGCCTGGTTGCGCTTGGCCACCACACGGGCCTGCGCCGCCTCCACCTCGGCCGCCCGGGCCGGGTCGTTCGCGTGGCGGTAGATGAAGGCGAGGTCGGCCGCCACGAGGTTGGAGGTGGCGGTGATACAGCCCGCGCCGCCCTTGCGCATCAGCGGCAGCAGCAGCGGGTCGGCGCCCGCCAGCACGGCGAAGCCGGGGAAGCGGTCCACCAGCATCTCCATGTTGGCGAAATCGCCCGCGCTGTCCTTGATACCGGTGAAGGTGCCGGGATAGCGCTTCAGCAGGGCCTCGATGATCGGCGCGGTGACCGGCACGGCCGACATCTGCGGGATGTGGTAGAGCACCACGCGCAGCTTGCTGTCGCCGATCCGCTCCACGATCTCGGAATAGGCGGCGATCACGCCCGCCTCGCTCGGCGCCTTGTAGTAGAAGGGCGGCAGCATCACGACCGTGTTCACGCCGAGCGAGAGGGCGTGCTTCGTCAGCGCCACCGTCTCGGGGATGGCCACGACCCCCGTTCCGGGCAGCAGGCGCGCGGGCTCGATGCCGCCCTGCACCGCCGCTTCCATAATGGCCTTGCGCTCGTCGGTGGAGAAGGAGTTCGCCTCACCCGTGGTGCCGAGCAGCGCGATGCCGTCGCAGCCCTGGGCCAGCAGGCGCTTCGCGTGCTCGACGAAGACCGGCAGGTCCGGGTTCAGCCCCTCGTCCAGCGGGGTCAGGGCCGCGGAGTAGACGCCAGTGGGATGAAGACTGCTCATGCGGAAACTCCGGTCCAGCTCTCGGCCACGCGGACGTATTTGATGGCCTGGCGGTAGTAGGTGTAGGCGATGTGCAACGCCCCATCCGGCGACTGCATGATGGTGGGGTAGGAGAACTCGCGGTTCACCTTGTCCCGCGAGTTGTTCGTCATGCAGTAGCCGTCGCCCGTTTCCAGGTTGCGGCGATAGGGCCAGCTCCGGCCGCCATCGGTGGAAATGGCGAGCGTCATCGGCGCGCGCGGCACGCCCCAGAAGGTGCTGCGCTGCCCCTCCACCGGGGTAGGCTCCGCGCGATCGTCGCCCTCGTCGCCCTCGATGTCGTCATAGAGGGAGAGGCGGCGCTCCTTGGCGTCGGCCGCGCTGCTCTCGTTGAAGACCATGCCGATATGGCCGTTGGCCAGCCGCACGGCCTGGATGGAGGAGTTGTTGTTCGGCAGCTCCGTCCTCTCGGGCGCCGTCCAGCTGCGGCCGAGATCGGTGGAGCGGGAGACATAGACATTGTCCGCCCAGCGGCTGCGATAGAAGGCGACGAGGCTGCCGTCCTTCATGTCCAGCACGGACATATGCACGCAGCCCTCGCTCTCGGGCACGGCCACCTCGGTCCAGGTCCTGCCCTGGTCAGAGGAGATCTTCACTGCGCTGTAGTCCTTGTCCCCCACCCACTTCTTCCCGGGGGTGGTGAGGCAGACCCAGATGGGCAGCAGCCAGTCGCCATTCTCCAGCACCACCACGGGCTGGCGCATGAAGGTGCCGCCGTCCGCACGCGGGCCGAACAGCGTCTCGATGGGGCCCCATGTGTGGCCATGGTCGGTGGACTTGCGGCAGCGGACGATGGCGGTGTCCTGGTTGCCGCTGATCTGCGCGGTCCAGATGAGCCAGAGCGTGCCGTCCGGCGCGGGGAAGAGCAGCGGGTTCTGCTCCGAGCGCGTCGGGTCGTCGGACAGCCTCTCCGGTGCCGTCCAGCTGTCGCTTCCCCGGGCGAGGCGGGAGAACTGCACGGAGATGTCCGGCACGCCCTCCTGCGTTCCGCCGAACCACACGCAGGCGATGTCGCCATTTGGCAGATAGGTCAGGTTCGCCGCATGGCTCTGCACGGTGGCGTGCGGGATGAAGGTCTCGATCCGCGCGGCGTCGCCGGGATGGGGCGCGAGCTTCCCGTTGGCACTGAAATCGGGCGGAGGGCTGAGGGCCTGGGACATCAGTAGGCCGCCTCGTACATGGCCAGGATCTCGTCCCGGCTGAGGTCGCGGGGGTTGTTGTCCAGCAGGCGGCGGATGGCATGCGCCTCGGTCGCCATGCGGCCGAGATCGTCGCGCGGCACGTTCAGGCGGGACAGGCGCATCTCCACGCCCAGCCGCTCGCAGAAGGCATGGGCGCCCTCCAGCACGGTCTTCGGGTCCTGCGAGGCCGGCAGGCCCAGGGCCTCCAGCACCAGCGCCGTCTTCTCCGGCACGGACGGCGCGTTATGGGCCAGGGTGTGCGGGAAGATCAGCGCGCAGGCCAGGCCATGCGGGATGTGGTGGCGCGTGCCGAGCGGATAGGCCACGGCATGGCCCGCCGTGGTGTTCACCGGGCCGAGGCAGAAGCCGCCATACATGGAAGCCAGCGCCAGCCCCGCCCGCGCCTCCTTGTCCGACCCGTCCTTCACGGCGCGCGGCAGGAAGCGGCCGACGAGGCGGATGCCCTCCAGCGCATAGAGATCGATGATCGGATGCGACTTCCGGCTGGTGAAGGCCTCGGCGCAATGGGCCATGGCGTCCACGCCCGTCGCGGCCGTCACCGCGGGCGGCACGGTCATGGTCAGGTCGGGATCGACCACGGCGAGGTCGGCCAGCATGTGGCGGCTCTGCACCGCCAGCTTGTTCTGGGTGGCGGGGTCGGTGACGAGGGAGCGGGTGCCGCCCTCGCTGCCCGTGCCGGCGGTGGTGGGCACCTGGATCAGCGCGGCGCTCCGGCGGAGCACCTTCTCCGGCCCGACGACGTCATGCAGCCTCTGCCCGCTGCCCGGCAGCACGGCGACGAGCTTGGCGAGGTCCATCGCGCTGCCGCCGCCATAGCCGATGACGAGGTCGGGCTTCATCGCCTCGGCCACCGCCAGCACCTTCTCCAGATTCGGCAGGTCGGGCTCGGGCTTCACCTCGCCGAAGACCGTGACATCGCCCGGCAGGCCGAGCAGATCGACGCGGCCCGCATTGAAGGCATCGGCCACTACCAGGATGCGCTTCAGCCCGCGCTCCTCCACCCAGGGGCGGATGGTGGCGAGCGTGCCGGAGCCGAACTCGATGCGCTGGGGGCGGAGAAGCTCGATGGGGCTGTGAAGGTCGGGCATCGCGTCGGTTCCTTATCCGGCCCGCCGCACGCCGATGGCGCCGAGGGAGAGGCGCACGCCCTCCGTCAGCTCCTCGGTCAGGCGGCGAAGATGGGGGAGAGCGGTTTCCACAAAGGCGTCGATCGGCTGGCGGCCCGCCCCGATGGTGAGGCTGACGCCCGCCAGCGGCAGCCCATCCGTGCCGAGCACGGGGGCCGCGACGGTCCGCAGGCCATAGGCATTCTCGCCATCCGAGACGGCGTAGCCCTGGCCACGCACCGCCTCCAGCCGGGCCAGCAGGGCGTCCAGGTCGGTCACGGTGCGTTCGGAGAGCATCACGCGCTCCACCCCCTCCAGATGCTCGATCTGCCGGTGGCGGGGGAGATAGGCGAGGATGGCGTGACCCAGCGCGGTGGCATAGGCGCCCACCCGCGTGCCGGGGCGGCGCACCACCCCGCTGCGGTCCAGCCCGTGCTGCACGCGCTGGAGATAGACGACCTCCCCGCCCTCGATGACGCCGAGCGAGCCGGCATCCGCGACACCGGGCACCAGCTCGCGCAGCAGCGGCTCGGCATGGCCGGGCAGGTCGTTGGCGGACAGGGCAGCGAAGCCGAGTTCGAGGCAGCGCAGGGTCAGGCGGAACCGGCGCGTGCCCGGCACGGCCCGCAGATAGCCCAGGGCGATCAGGGTGTGGATCAGGCGGAAGGCGGTGCCGCGGTCCAGCTCCGCGCGGGCTGCCACCTCGGAAACCGTCAGTTCCGGCAGGTCAGGGCCGAAGGCGCGCAGCACCGCGAAGACCTTGGCGGCGGAGTGGACCAGGTTCTTCGGATTGGCGGAGGGCAGCGCATCCGGCGCCACCGCCTCGCCCCCTTGGTTCCCGGCCATCCTCCCCCCTCGCCACCTTGGCACCCCGTTGATCGGAATGCGAACAAATGTTGTGGTGTTCAGGCGAGTTTCAGCAGTACTGCGGGCCAGCGTCAAGGCAGGCGGTTCCGGCATGCCGGCGAGCGCAGGTTTTCGAGGAGGGAGCCCCTCTCCGAGAGAGGGCCGCCGCTATTCGAAGGCGGGTGCGACGAGCAGCCCGCCATCCACGGCCAGGCGGTTCGGCCCGCCCGCGCGCGGGATCTGCACCCGGGCCCCTGGCCCGAGATTCCGCTCATACACCTCGGCGTAGTTGCCCACCTGGCGGATGGCGTCATAGGCCCAGGAATCGGACAGGCCGAGCATCCGCCCCAGCCCGCCCTCCACGCCGAGGAGGCGGCGTGTCTCGGGATGGGTGGAGGTGGCGCGGAGCTGCTCGGCATTGGCCGAGGTGATGCCGCGCGCCTCGGCCGCGATCAGCGCGTTCAGCGTCCAGCGCACGATATTGGCCCATTGGCCGTCGCCCTGGCGCACCACGGGGCCGTTCAGGGCGCTGGTGATGGTCTCGGGGAGGATCACATGCGCCGCGGGGTCCTGCATGGCGCCCAGCCGGGCCTGCAGGGTGGAGCGGTCGGTGGTGTAGGCGTCGCAGCGGCCGGACTCATAGGCGGCCACGGCCTGGGGCGCCGTCTCGAACACCACGGGGCTGAAGCCGATGCCGCGGGCGCGGAACCAGTCCGCCAGGTTGCGCTCGGTGGTGGTGCCGGACTGGGTGCAGATCGTCGCATCCCGCAGCTCGGAGACATGGGCGACGCCGAGGGCCTTCCTCACCATGAAGCCCTGGCCGTCATGGAAGGTGACGCCCACGAAATGCAGGCCCAGCGCGGCATCGCGCGAGAGGGTCCAGGTGACGGAGCGGGAGAGCAGGTCCACCTCCCCCGACTGGAGCTGGGGAAAGCGCGCGACCGGGGTGGCGGGGGAGAAGGTGACCTTTTCCGCATCGCCCAGGACGGCGGCGGCCAGGGCGCGGCAGAAGTCCACGTCCAGCCCCTGCCAGCGGCCGGTGCTGTCGGCGGCGAAAAAGCCGGGAAAGCTCTCCCCTACGCCGCAGAGAATGCGGCCGCGGGCCCGGACCGTGTCCAGCGTCGCCGCCGAGGCCGGCCCGGCCGCGCCGAGGGCGATGGCCGCCAGGGAGAGGGCGGCCGCGAGGGCCCTGGTGGCTGCGCGCTTCATCGTGATCCCCGTCGCATGGCCCATGGCCGCGATTCCCGGGCCAATCGAAGCACCGGCGGGCCGGGGCGCCAACCGGGGGGGCTTCCGCAGCGCAGCAACTCCGCCCACCTTGCGCCCGGGACTGGTTCACCAAGCTGGACAACCAGGCCGACAGACTGAACAGGTGCCCGCATGAACGCTCCGACCGATCCCTCGCGGCTGAAATTCGGCATTGGCCAGCCGGTCTCCCGCAAGGAGGACCCGGTGCTGCTGCGGGGCGAAGGGCGGTACAGCGACGACCTCTCCCTGCCCGGCCAGGCCCATGCGGTGATGGTGCGCAGCCCCTACGCCCATGGGATCATCCGCGGGATCGACACGGCCGAGGCGGCCGCCATGCCGGGCGTGCTGATGATCCTCACCGGGCATGAGCTGACCGCGGCCGGGATCGGCCCCATGCCGGTGATGGTGGGGCAGAAGAACCGCGACGGCAGCCCGGCCCGCACCCCGATCCAGCCCGTTCTGACCACGGACAAGGTGCGCTTCGTCGGCGACCCCGTGGCCATGGTGGTGGCCGAGACCGCCAAGCAGGCGCGGGACGCGGCCGAGACGGTGGCGCTCGACATCGACCCCCTGCCCGCCGTGACCGAGGCACGGGACGCGGTCGCACCCGGCGCGCCGCTTCTCTATGACGACATTCCCGGCAACGAGGTGGTGGACTTCCACTATGGCGACGCGGAGGCGGTGGCCGCCGCCTTCGCCGGCGCGGCGCATGTCACGAAGCTCTCCATCCGCAACAGCCGCGTCGTCGTCTCGCCGATGGAGCCGCGCTCGGCCCTCGCGACCTTCGAGGAGGGCCGCTACGTGCTGCGCATGGGCAGCCAGGGCGTGTTCGGCATGCGCGGCAACATCGCCAAGGTGATGGGGGTGGAGCCGAAGGACCTGCGCGTGCTGACCGGCAATGTCGGCGGCTCCTTCGGCATGAAGTCCAGCGTCTATCCCGAATATCCGGCGCTGCTGCTGGCCGCGAAGCGGCTGGGGCGGCCGGTGAAGTGGACGGATTCCCGCTCGGAGAGCTTCCTTTCGGACAGCCATGGGCGCGACCACGACTTCGAGGCGGAGCTGGCCCTGGATGCGGAGGGGCATTTCCTCGCGCTGCGCCTGACCGGCTTCGGCAATCTCGGCGCCTATATGAGCAACGCCACGACTTTGCCCTCCACCGGCAACACGGTGAAGAACGTGATCGGCGTCTATCGCACGCCACTGGTGGAGGTCTCGACGCGCTGCGTCTTCACCAACACCACGCCTGTCGGCGCCTATCGCGGCGCGGGGCGGCCCGAGGGCAACTACTACATGGAGCGGCTGGTGGAGACGGCCGCGCGGGAGATGGGGATCGACCGGGTGGAGCTGCGCCGGCGCAACCACATCCGGCCGGAGCAGATCCCCTATGACGCGCCTTCGGGCATGCATTACGACAGCGGCGACTTCCCCGCGATTCTGGAAGAGGCGCTGGCGGCGGCGGATTGGGACGGCTTCCCGGCCCGGCGAGCCGAGGCCCGCAAGCGCGGCAGGCTGCGCGGCATCGGCATCGGCCATTACCTCGAGGTGACGGCGCCGCCCTCGAAGGAGATGGGCGGCATCCGCTTCGACGAGGATGGGGGCGTGACCATCCTCACGGGCACGCTGGATTACGGCCAGGGCCATGCCTCGCCCTTCGCGCAGCTGCTCGTGGACCGGCTCGGCATTCCCTTCGAGCGGATCCGCCTGCAGCAGGGCGACAGCGACCTGCTGATCGCGGGCGGCGGCACGGGCGGCTCGCGCTCCATGATGGCCAGCGGCACCGCCCTTTCCACCGCGAGCGCGATGGTGATCGAGAAGGGGCGCAGGATCGCGGGCCAGGTGCTGGAGGCGGCGGCGGAGGATATCGAGTTCTCGGATGGCCGCTTCGTCATCGCGGGCACGGATCGCGGCGTCGGCATCCTGGAGCTGGCGGCGCAAGCGCGCGCCATGCCGGGCCTGCCCGAGGATCTCCGCTCCCTCGATGTCTCCACCACCGACCAGTACGAGGATTCCGCCTTCCCCAATGGCTGCCACATCGCCGAGGTGGAGATCGACGAGGAGACGGCCGAGGCGCAGGTGGTGCGCTACGTCACGGTGAACGACTTCGGCGTGCTGGTGAACCCGATGCTGGTGGCGGGGCAGGCGCATGGCGGCATCGTGCAGGGCATCGGCCAGGCGTTGACGGAGCAGACGGCCTATAGCGAGGACGGGCAGCTCCTCAGCGGCTCCTACATGGATTACGGCCTGCCGCGCGCGGAGCACGCGCCCTTCCTCGGCTTCAACAGCCACCCCGTGCCGGCGCGCACCAACGCGATCGGCGCCAAGGGCTGTGGCGAGGCGGGCTGCGCGGGCGCGCTGCCCGCGGTGATGAACGCGGTGGTGGATGCGCTGGCCGAGCGCGGCGTGCGGCATGTGGACATGCCGGCGACCCCGCAGCGGCTCTGGTCCATCCTGAACGAAGGGGTTTCGGCATGATCGTCCTCGTCACCGGCGCGACGGCGGGCTTCGGCGCGGCCATCGCGCGCCGCTTCGCGCAGGACGGCGCGCGCATCATCGCCGCCGGCCGCCGCGCGGAGCGGCTGGAGGCGCTGCGGGCCGAGTTGGGCGCCGACACGGTGCTGCCCGTGGTGCTGGACGTGCGCGACCGCGACGCCGTGACCCGCGCGGTGGACGGGCTGCCGGCGGAATGGGCGGGGGTGGATGTGCTGGTGAACAATGCCGGTCTCGCCCTCGGCCTCGCCTCCGCGCAGGAGGCGAGCCTGGATGACTGGGACGCGATGGTGGACACCAATGTGAAGGGGCTGATCTACCTGACCCGCGCGGTGCTGCCGGGGATGATCGCGCGCGGGCGCGGCCATGTGGTGAATATCGGCTCCACCGCAGGGGAGTGGCCCTATCCCGGCGGCAATGTCTATGGCGCCACCAAGGCCTTCGTCCGCCATTTCAGCCTGAACCTGCGCGCGGACCTCTACGGCACGCCGGTGCGGGTGACGGATATCGAGCCGGGGCTGGTGGGTGGCACGGAGTTCAGCAACGTGCGCTTCCACGGGGACGATGCCAAAGCCGCCTCGGTCTATGAAGGCGCCGAGGCGCTGACGCCGGAGGATATCGCGGATGCCGTGCACTGGGTGGCGTCGCGCCCGGCGCGGGTGAACGTCAACACGCTGCAGGTGATGCCGGTGGCGCAGAGCTTCGGCCCGCTGCGCGTCCACAAGCCCGGGCGCTGACCGGCCCGGCGGGCCGGCCCTTCCGGGCCGGCCCATCCTTGCGCCGCCTCAGGCGGCCCGCACCTCGGTGAGGAAGACGCCCACCTCGGCCGAGAGCTTTTCCGAGCTCTGCGACAGTTCCGTCGCCGCCGCCAGCACCTGGGCGGAGGCCGCGCCGGTCTCCCCCGCATTGCGGCTGACATCGCCGATGTTGCGCGTCACCTCCTCCGTCGCCTGGGCGGTGGACTGCACCGCGCGGGCGATCTCGCCGGTGGCCGCGCTCTGCTCCTCCACCGCGGCGGCGATGCTGACGGTGATGGCGCTCACATCCTCGATGATGGTGGTGATCGCCTGGATGGCCTGCACCGTCTCGGCGGTGGAGGACTGGATGCCGCTGATCTGCGCGCTGATCTCCTCCGTCGCCTTGCTGGTCGCCTGGGCCAGGCTCTTCACCTCGCTGGCGACCACGGCGAAGCCCTTGCCGGCATCACCGGCGCGGGCGGCCTCGATCGTCGCGTTGAGCGCCAGCAGGTTGGTCTGGCCGGCGATGCTGGTGATGAGGTTCACCACCTCCCCGATCTTGGCGGCGGAGGAGGCGAGTCCGCGCACCGTCGTATCGGTGTTGCGGGCATTCTGCACGGCGCGGTTCGTCACCTCGGTCGCCTGGGCGACCTGGCGGCTGATCTCGCCGATGGAGGCCGAGAGCTCCTCCGTCGCGGTGGCGACGGTCTGCACGCCGCTGCTGGTGGAGGTGGCGGCGTTGGAGACGGTGCCGGCCTGCGCATCGGTCTGCTTGGCGAGCTGGGACATGGACTGGGCCGTTGCCTCCAGCTCGGTGGAGGCGGAGGCGAGATGGCCGGTCAGCGACTGGACCGTGCCCTCGAAGCCCCGGACAAGCTCGCCCAGCCGTTCCGCGCGCCTGGCCTTGGCCGCCTGCTCCGCCACCTGGGCCTCCGCCGCCCGCCGCGCCTCGATGGCGTTGGTCTTGAACACGTCCAGCGCACGGGCGAGCGCGCCGATCTCGTCGCCACGGCCCTTGCCGGTCACCTCCACCTCCAGGTCGCCGCCGGCCAGGCGCCCCATGGCGCCGGTGATGCCCTGCAGCGGGCGGCTGACCTGCACGCGGGCGATCCAGAGCAGCAGGAGCGCGGCCAGACCCAGCCCGGCGATGGCCGTGGAGATCAGCAGCGTTTCCACGTTGTCGGAGTCGTCGTCGGCGGCCTTGGCCTGGGCCGCCATCTCGCGCTGGTTGGCCTCGACGACGAGGTCCATGATTTCCATGACCTTGAGCCGGGCCTGGCGCGCATCCGTGGTCGAGACGGTCATGGCTTCCGCCCTCTGGCCCGCCTGGCTCAGGGACATGGCCCGGTTCCCCGCGGCGTCATAGGCGGCCAGGGCACGCTGCGCCTCCTCCACCCGCGCCCGGCGCTCCGGCGCGACGAGGGTGCGGAGCGTTTCCATCCGCTTGGCGGTTTCCGCCATGCCTTCGCGGAACAGCAGAATCCGGCGCTGGATTCCCTCCGGCGTCGTTTCGAGAAGGCCGTTCTTCTCCTCCGTGGCCGCGCGGTTCACATTGGCGCTGACGAGAAGGGCGTTGACCACGCGCGGCGTGCGGACCTGGGCGAAATCCTTGCTCAGCTCTGTCAGCCGATCCATCGAGATCAGGGCGTAGACGATGATCCCCGCCGAGATCGCGATCATCAACAGGCCCGCGACAGCAACCTTCGTGCCAATCGCAAGCCGCTCCAACCACCGGGTCATGCCTATCTCCTGCTGGGTGCCACCTGCTCCGTCAGCTCGGGCATTCGAAGCGGCTCATCTCACAGATAGGTCATTCCGGTTAAGTTATCGTTTGAATCGGAGATCCAGCGGCGCCCTGGCGAGGGGGACGCTGCCGGCCAGGGGAAGGCCGCGCCTAGCGCAGCAGCACGGGCAACAGCGCATCCAGCCGAAGCCGGCCCTCCATGGTCGCCTGCAGCCGCCCATCCGGCAGCCAGCGCAGATAGCCCTCCTCCATCAGCGCATCGAGCATCGCGCGATCGACCACCGCGTCGAAGTCCAGCCCGCTGCGCCGGGCGATTCGGGCGGGGTCGATGCCTTCGGAGAGTCGCAGGCCCATCAGCATCGCCTCGCGCCCACGCTCCACGGGGGTGAGCGCCTCCTCCTCCACCCGGGCATGGCCGTCGCGCTCCACGCGTTCCAGCCAGATCTCGGGGGCGCGGTGGCGGCGGGCGGCCATCACCCCTTCCCCCCCGGGGCCCTCCACCGTCAGGCGCTGATGCGCCCCGGCGCCGATGCCGAGGTAATCGGCGTAGCGCCAATAGGCGAGGTTGTGGCGGCTCTCGGCGCCGGGCTTGGCGTAGTTGCTCACCTCATAGGGCAGCAGGCCGAAGCGCGCCGCCTCCTCGGCGGTCGCGGCATAGAGGGCGGCGGCCTCGTCGCCCTCGGGCAGGTGGAAGGCGCCGCGCGCGTGCTCGGTCGCGAAGCGCGTGCCGGGCTCGACCGTCAACTGGTAGAGGGAGAGGTGGTCCGCGGCGAGGGACAGGGCGCGGCGCAGCTCCTCCCGCCAGGCGGCCTCGGACTGGCCGGGGCGGGCATAGATCAGGTCGAAGGACAGGCGGGGGAAGGTGGCGCGGGCATGTTCCAGCGCCGCCACCGCCTCGCCCGCCGAATGGTTCCGGCCAAGGAACCCCAACGAGGCGGCATCCAGCGCCTGCACGCCGAGGGAGAGGCGGTTCACCCCCGCCGCGCGGAACTCCCGCAGCTTCCCGGCCTCCACGCTGGTCGGGTTGGCCTCCAGCGTGATCTCGACGTCCGGCTCGGCCTCGAACAGGGCACGGGCACGGGCGATGAGGGCGGCCACGGCCTCGGGCGGCATGAGGGACGGGGTGCCGCCGCCGAAGAAGATGGAGGCCAGCCGCCGCCGGCCCGCCCCCCCGGCCATGGCGCGCGCCGCCTCATGCTCCAGCTCCCTCAGCAGGGCGCGGCCATGGCGGGCGGCGTCCACCCCCGGGCGGACATGGGAGTTGAAGTCGCAATAGGGGCACTTGGCGGCGCAGAAGGGCCAGTGGATGTAGAGGGCCAGCGGCTCCGCCGCCCGCGCGCCCGGCGGGCGGGCGGGCGGGGCCAGGTTCAGGGTCTCGGTCACGCGGGGGATATGGTCATGGCGGGGGGCGAAGGAAAAGCGGAAGCGGAAGGCGGCTCGGTGGCCCGCGTGAGGGCGGCCCTGCGCGCGGCCGGGCATCCGGACGAAGTGCTCGAATTCCCGGAGGGCACGCGCAGCGCGGCCGATGCGGCCGCGGCGGTGGGCTGCTCCGTGGCGCAGATCGCGAAATCCGTGATCTTCAAGGGCACCGGGCCGGACGGGGCGGAGCGGCCGGTGCTGGTGGTGGCCAGCGGCGCCCACCCCGTGGACCCGGCCAGGCTGGCCGCGCTCACCGGCCTTTCCATCGGCCGGGCGGAGGGCGCCTGGGTGCGGCAGGTGACGGGCTTCGCCATTGGCGGCGTCGCGCCCCTTGCCCATGCCACCCCGCCCGTGGTGGTGGTGGACGAGGCGCTCTTCGCGCATGAGACCGTCTGGGCCGCCGCCGGCAGCCCCCGCCATGTCTTCGCCTCCACCCCCGCGGCGCTGCTGCGGATGAGCGGCGGGATGCGGGCCGTGGTGGCGCCCGGCTGAGGCTTCACGAGCCCGCGCCGGGGCGAAGGGGGGTGTAGCCAAGCGGATACAACAGGCGCAGGAAGACCGGCGCCGAGAACGGCCCGCCCGGAGTCACGCGTCCCTGTCCGCCTCGTCCCACACCCCCGATCCGCCAGCGGATGGCCTTCCCCTCCCCCGCCGCCACTGGGCCACCGCGGCGGTGGCCATGGGCATCATGATGGCGGTGATCGACAGCACCATCGGCAGCGCGGCGCTGCCCACCATCGCGCGGGCGCTGAACACCACCCCGGCCAATTCCATCTGGGCCACCAACGCCTATCAGCTCGCCGTCACCGTCTCCCTGCTGCCGCTGGCCGCGCTGGGCGAGATCATCGGCTACCGGCGCGTCTATCTCTCCGGCCTCGTGCTCTTCACCATCGCCTCCCTCGGCTGCGCCATGGCGACGAGCTTCGACGGGCTCGTGCTGGGCCGCGCCATCCAGGGCTTCGGCGCCGCCGGGCTGATGAGCGTGAACTCGGCGGTGATCCGCTTCATCCAGCCGCGCGACCGCCTGGCGCGCGGGCTGGGGCTGAATGCCATGGTCGTCTCCTCGGCCGCGGCGGCGGGGCCGACGGTGGCGGGGCTGATCCTCGGCGTCGCGGACTGGCCCTGGATCTTCGCGGTGAACGTGCCGATCGGGGTGGCGGCCTTCGCCATGGGCTGGAAGAGCCTGCCCGAGAGCCCGCGCGGCCGGCACCGCTTCGACGTGGTGAGCGCCCTGCTCTCGGCCACCACCTTCGGGATGCTCATCCTCGGCCTCGATTCGCTCGCCCATGGGGGCGAGGCCTGGACGGCGCTGCCGCAGATCGCGGCGGGGCTGGCGGCGGGGGCCTGGCTCGTGCGGCGGCAGGCCGGGGTGGCGCGGCCGCTGCTGCCGGTCGACCTGCTGCGGATCCCCATCTTCGCCCTCTCCATCTGCACCTCGCTCTGCTCCTTCATGGCGCAGAGCCTCGCCTTCTCCTCCCTGCCCTTCCTGCTGCAGAGCGGCTACGGCTTCTCGGTCTTCCAGGCCGGGCTGCTCACCACGCCCTGGTTCCTCGCCACCGCGACGGCGGCGCCGCTTTCGGGCCGGCTGATGGAGCGGATCCCGGCCGCCGTGCTGGGGGGCGTGGGGCTGGCGATGATGTCGGCGGGGCTGGGGCTGCTCGCCATCCTGCCGCCCCAGCCGGAGGCGGCGGATATCGCCTGGCGCATGGCCCTGGGCGGCGTCGGCTTCGGCCTGTTCCAGACGCCGAACAACCGCACCATGGTCGGCGCCGCCCCGCCGGACCGTGCCGGCGGGGCGAGCGGCATGCTCAGCACGGCGCGCCTGCTGGGCCAGACCACGGGCGCGGCGCTCGTCGGCCTCGTGCTGGGCTGGATGCCGGGCATGCCCATCATGGCGCCGAAGCTCGCCCTGACGGTCGGCTTCGGCATGGCCGCGCTCGGTGCGGTGGTCAGCCTGTTGCGGCTGCGGGCGCGGGGCGCGGGTTAGCCGAGGGGGCGCTCAGCGCCCCTCCCGCCCCTGCAGGCCGAAATAGCCATGGGTCGCCCGGGCCTCGGCGAGTTCCGTCCCGGAGCGGACGGCATCCTGGATCAGCGTTTCCTTCGCGCCGATCTCGCGCACGATCTCCAGCGTGCGCGCCGCGGCCTCGCGCGGGACGACGACGACGCCCGCATCGTCGGCGCAGATCAGGTCGCCCGCCTCCACCCGGATGCCGCCGAGGGCGATCGGCACATTCGCCGCCTCCAGCTGCCAGCGGTCCTTGCCGGTGCGCATGAAATGCGCGCGCGACCAGATGGGGTAGCCCACCGCGCGGCTCTCGCCGATGTCGCGGTTGGCGCCGTCGATCACCGTGCCGGACAGCCCCGCGCGATGCGCCGCCTCGGTGAGGATGGCGCCCCAGGCCGTGCAATCCGTGCGCCCGCGCATGTCGAGGGCGAGCACGTCCCCCGGCCCGGCGAGGTGAAGGAAATCCCCCATCGTGCCGCGGCGGGTGCCGACCGGAAGATAGGCGAGGGTGATGGCCTGGCCGGCCATGCGGTGCCCGGCCAGCATCGGGCGCAGCCCCTCCACCGCGCCCTCGATCCCCTGGCGGTCCAGGGCATCGGAAATGGCGGAGGTGGGAAGGCTGCGAAAGGCGGCCACGAGCTCGGGTGCCAGTCGGGGAAAGCTGTCCATCGGTTCAGTCGGCCTTGATGTCATGTTCACGGATCACGCGGGACCAGAGATCGGCCTCGCGCTCGACGAGCTGGGTGAGGGCGGCGGCATCGCCGAGGATCAGCCGCGCCTGCTGCGTCTCGGTCATGGTCGCGCGGGCACGGTCGGTGGAATAGGCGGTGCGCAGCGCGGCGGCGAAGCGCGTGACGATGGGCGCGGGCACGCCGGCGGGGCCGAAATAGCCCCACCAGGCGCTGGCGACCACATCCGGATAGCCGTCCTCCGCCGCCGTGGGCAGGGATGGCAGGGCGGGGATGCGTTCGGCCCCGGTTTGGGTGATGGCGCGCAGCCGGCCATCGGCGATGGCCGGGGCCATGAGGGCGGCGCTGCCGATCATCAGGTCCACGCGCCCGCCCAGGATGTCGGTCATCGCCGGGCCGCCGCCACGATAGGCCACATGCACCATTCGCACCCCGGCGCGCGCGGCCAGCAGCACCATCACCAAGTGGCCGAGCGTGCCGCTGCCGGTGGAGGCGAAGGTGACCGTATCGGGCCGGGCCCGTGCCGCGGCGATCACCTCGGCCAGGTTGCGGAAGGGTGAGTCGGGCCGCGCCACCAGCACATAGGGCGCGCTGCCGACGAGGAAGGCCGGGGTGAAGTCCGTGCGCGTCTCGAAGCTGAGGTTCGGCACCAGCGCATTCATCATCGGGTGCCAGTCGAAGGTGATGAGCCAGGTGTTGCCGTCCGGCGCCGCCTTGGCCACCACGCCCGTGCCGATGCTGCCCGCCCCGCCCCCGCGATTCTCCACCAGCACGGGAACCCCCAGCTCGGCGGAGAGGGCGGGGGCGCCGAGCCGCGCCACCGCGTCGATGGAGCCGCCCGGCGGCACGGGCACGACCACGCGGATGGGACCGGAGGGCCAGGATTGGGCGGCCACGCCGCGCGGCAGGGCGGGCGCGGCGAGCAGGGACAGCGCGGCGCGCCGGCCGAAGCCGTGTCGCTCAGCCATGGGGCGTTTCCTCATCATTGGTTGCGCGCAGGAGACTCCACATGGTGCATGTTGCCAAGGTGTCATGAGGGCGCCGGGCGCCTCGCCAGCCATCCCCGCTTCGCGGCACACTGGCCAGGACCACGGAGTCCGCCTCATGCCCGCACCGCATTTCATCCCCGCCAACCCGCAGACCACGCGCATCGGCGTGTTCGATGCAGGCTTCCCGCCCGTGGCGAGCATCGAGTCGGGTGAGCGCGTGACGCTGCAATGCGTCTCCGGCCTGGGCGACGCCGTGCCGGGCGAGGAGAGCGGGATGACGGTGCCGCAGGCGCTGCGCGACATCGCCGCCGCCAATACGGCGGGCGCGACGGGCCATATCATCACGGGCCCGGTGGAGGTACGCGGCGCCGAGCCGGGCGATGCGCTGCGCGTGGAGATCGAGCGGATCGAGCTCGGCGCCGATTGGGGCTTCTGCGGCTTCCGCCCGCTGATGGGCACGCTGCCGGAGGACTTCCCCTTCCGCCGCATGCTGCACATCCCCGTGGACCAGGCGGCCAAGACCTGCACCCTGCCGATGGGCGGCGGCATCCGGCTGGATCTCGCGCCCTTCTTCGGCGTGATGGGCGTGGCGCCGCCGGAGGAATGGGGCCGCATCTCCACCAAGGAGCCGCGCGCCCATGGCGGCAACCTCGACAACAAGGAGCTGGTGGAGGGCACCACGCTCTGGCTGCCCGTGCATGTGGCGGGGGCGCGCTTCTCGGCCGGGGACGGGCATGGGGTGCAGGGCGATGGCGAGGTCTGCATCAACGCGCTGGAAACCTGCCTCACCGGCACCTTCGGCCTGCATGTGGAGAAGGGCGGCGGCAGGCACGACCCGATCCTGCGCTTTCCGCGCGCCGAAACGCCCACGCATTTCATCACCATGGGCATGAACGAGGACTTGGACCTCGCCATGAAGCAGGCGCTGCGCGAGATGATCGGCTTCATCGCATCGCGCACGAACCTCTCGCCCGCCGATGCGTATCAGTTCTGCTCCCTCGCCGTGGACTTCCGCGTCACCCAGACGGTGAATGGGGAGAAGGGCGTGCACGGGATGTTGAGAAAGGGACTTCTCTTCTGACGCCGTGTGAAGTCGGGGCATCAAGCGGCTGATCCGACGCGCAGCGCGAATCCTGTCCACAGACTCGCCCACATATCCGTCCACAAGTTTTCGTGCGCCGCATCTTGTGGGGGAGCAACCGTCTGACCTACCGTATCTTGTATCGACGTTGACGGGGGTGGCGCGATGGACTGGTCAGCGGAAGCGATCGAACAGTTGAGGGCGCTCTGGGCGGAGGGACATTCCACCGCCGAGATCGGCCGGCGCATGGGCATCTCGAAGAACGCCGTGGTGGGCAAGGCGCATCGCCTGCACCTGCCGGCGCGTCCGAGCCCCATCCAGCGTGAACAGGCCGCCGCGGCGGCTGCCGCACCGCGCCCCGCCGCGCCTGCGGCCGTCACCACGCCGGTGAGCGCGCCGGTGGCGCGTCCCGTGGCTCCGCCCGTCGCGGCGCCCGCGCCGCGCGCGGCACCCGCGCCGGCGATGCGCGCCGTGCCGCCGCCTGCGGTGGTGCGCCCGTTCCAGCGCAGCTCCGCGCGCAGCTGCTGCTGGCCGATCGGCGAGCCCGGCACGCCGGAATTCCGCTTCTGCTCGGCGGAAGCCTTCGCCGGGAAGCCCTACTGCCTCGAGCACGCCTCGATCGCCTATGTGAAGGCGCGCGACCGGCGCGAGGACGCGGCCTGATCCAGCCGGGCCCTCAGGGCCCGGGGAAAGCGGCTCAAGGCCGGAGCGTGACGCCCAGACGGGGCGTCGCGCTCCGGCCTTTCTCTATTCACCGGGCGGCAGCACCGACGGGCGGCCGGGCGGTGCCGCGCCCAGGACGGCGCCCGCCGCCAGCACCACCGCGGCGATGAGGAAGGCGGTGCCGATGAAGGGGATCACCGCCCCCTCCCCCACCGAGAGCGCGTAGACCGCGCCGAAGAAGACCGGCGAGGCGACGCCGGCGATGCTGGCCACGCTCATCGTCGCGCCCTGCAGCTGCCCCTGCTCGCGCTCCGACACGCGCCGCGTCATCAGCGCCTGCAGCGTCGGCATCGCCAGGCCCCAGAGCGCGTTGGGGAACATCGCCGCCACGAAGAACCAGCCCGTGGGTGCGAGGCCCATCGCCGCGATGCCCAGCGCGCCGCCGAGCAGGCCGACGACCATGGTGCGCCGGTCGCCCAGGCGCCGGGTCACGCGGCTGACGAGCCACCCCTGCACCCCGGCATCCAGCGCGCCGACGAAGGAGAGCAGCACGCCCACCTCCCAGGCCGACCATCCGTAGCGCTGACCGGCATAGAGCACGAAGACGGCCGAGAAGACGTGGTGCGCGAAGTGCAGCAGGAAGTTCACGCCCGCCAGCGTCGCCAGCTCCCGGTCCCGCCCCAGCAGGCGGAAGGCCCCGAAGGGATTGGCCCGCTTCCAGGAGAAGGCCATGCGCCGGTCCTTCGGCAGCGATTCCGGCAGCACCAGCCAGCCATAGAGGAAGGCAAGCACGCTCAGCGCGCCGGCGAGCCAGAAGGGCGCGCGGGGCGAGATCTCGCCCATCAGCCCGCCCAGCAGCGGCCCCGCGACGAAGCCGCCGGAAAAGGCGGCGCCGATCAGCCCATAGGCCTTGGCGCGATGCTCCGGCGCGGTGATGTCGGCCATATACGCATAGACCGTGGTGAAGCTGGCCGAGGTGATGCCGGCGAGGATACGCCCGAGGGCGAGCCACCACAGGTCCGGCGCCACCGCCATCAGCGCATAGTCGGCCCCGAGCCCGAGGGCCGAGAGCAACAGGACGGGGCGCCGCCCGAACCGGTCGGAGAGCGAGCCGATGATGGGCGAGGCGATGAACTGCATCCCCGCCCAGAGCGCGACGAAGATGCCGTTGATCACGCCCGCCCGGGCGTTGGAGCCGGCGAACTCCTCGATGAGCTTCGGCAGGACGGGGATGACGATCCCCATCGCGATGATGTCGAGCACAGCGGAGACGAGAATGAAGGCGATCGCGGCCTTATGGCCGGCGAAGGGAGAAGACGGCATGTCGTGATGATCCTGCGGCCTTGTGACAGGCCGGCATGCGGGAGCGTGACGCACGGGTGGCGGGTGCGGGGACCGGCCTCACCCGAAGCGGGCCGGTCAGAGGAAGACCGCGGTCTCCGACATGGATCTCTCCGTCTCGCAGGGCGAAGGGCGCCGTGCAGGGCGCGCGTGATAGTCGCGGTGGGCGCCGGGAGTCAACGACATCCGGATTTCGTGTTCACGCAGGCGGAAACGCTCAAACAGGGCGCGATGGGGGTGAAGCCCATGCTCGCGATACAGCGCGATCGCGCCGGCCATGGACGCGGGCTGCCGAGCCGCATCGAAGCCGCGGGCGTGTCCCGTCCCCGTTCAACGCATCTCCCGACCGCCGATCAGGCGGCGCCGCAGCTTGCCCCCGATCCAGTCGATAAGGGCCACGGTGATCACCATCAGGATGATGATGAAGGCCACCTCGTCCCAATGGCGCACCTTGATGCGCTCGGCGATCTGCAGCCCGATCCCGCCCGCGCCGACCACGCCGAGGATGGAGGCGGAGCGCGTGTTGCTCTCGAAGAAATAGAGGGCTTGGGCCAGCATCACCGGCAGCACCTGCGGCAGGATGCCGAAGCGCACGGCCATGAGGCGCGACCCGCCCGCCGCCACCACGCCCTCGGCCTGCCGGCGCTCCGCGTTCTCGATGGCCTCGGCATAGAGCTTGGAGAGGGTGGCGAGGTCGGAGACGAAGAGCGCGAGCACGCCGGCCAGCGGCCCGAGCCCGACGGCGCGCACGAAGGCCAGCGCCCAGATGAGCTGGTCCACCCCGCGCAGCCCGTCGAAGACGCGGCGCAACGAGAAGCGCAGCAGGGTGGAGGTGACGATGTTGCGCGCCCCGAGGAAGCCGAGCGGAATGGCGACGACCGCTGCCAGCACCGTGCCGAGAAAGGCCATGGCCACGCTTTCGGCGATGCCCTTCAGGATATCCCCCCACAGCTCGCCCGGGGAGGGCGGGATCATCAGCCGGATGATGGTGAACAGGCCCGACAGACCGTTCCAGAGCCGCTGGGGTGTGATGTCGAAGAGCCAGAGCGCCCAGGCCAGCCAGGCCAGGAACACGGCGGCACCCGCGAGGCGCCAGCCGCGCTGGCGGGGCGATGGGCCGAAGGCGCGCGGCAGCCGCGCCTTCCACCGGGCGACATCTGCCGCGCCCGCGCGCGGAGGGGCCTGCGTCGCGCTCATGCGCGGCCCTCCCCGCTGACCCGGCGGCGCAGCGCCTCCGAGAGAAGGTCGATCATCGCCACCACCAGCACGATCAGCAGGATGATGGCGGAGATCTCCTCGTAGTAGTTCTGCGAGATGACGAGATAGAGCTCCTGCCCGATCCCCCCCGCGCCGACGAAGCCGATGACGCTCGCGCCGCGCACGTTGATCTCGAAGCGCAGCAGCAGGTAGCTGATCATGTTCGGCGCCACCTGCGGCAGCATGGCGAAGCGGCAGGCCTGGGCCCAGCTTCCGCCGGCCGCGCGCACCCCGTCCCAGGGCCCCATATCGGCGTTCTCGACCGCCTCGGCGAAGAGCTTGCCCAGCGCACCCGTGGTGTGCAGGGCGATGGCGAGGATGCCGGCCAGCGGCCCCACGCCGAAGGCCCAGACGAGGATGAGCGCGTAGACGATCTCCGGCACCGTCCGCATCGCCTCCAGCCCGCGCCGGGCGAGGCGGTAGGACCAGGCGCCGGGCGCGGTGTTGCGCGCCGCGAGGAAGGAGAGCAGCAGCGCCACCAGCCCTCCGCCCAGCGTCGCCAGCGCGGCCATGTTCGCCGTCTCCAGCAGCAGCAGCGCCCATTTGTCCAGGCGGTAGAACCAGAAGGCGATGCTGCCCTCCGTCTCCCATCCGCCGAGGAGCGTGGCCCAGCGGAGGTCGGGCAAGAGACGCAGGAAGTAATCCCCCGCGCGCGGCAGGCCGGCGGCCAGGGCGGCGGGGTGGAACTCGCTCATCCAGGCGCTGGCGAGCAGGGCAGCGAGGAAGAGGGCGAGGCCCAGCAGCAGCCTCCCGCGCCTGGCGCGGCGGGCCTCCTGGAACGCCGCCTCGCCGCGCGCCGCGGCGGGGGACAGGGTGAGGCTCAGTTCCGCCTCCGGCGCTCCGCCGCCTCCTCGCGCCGCATGTCGATCAGCAGCTGGAAGGCCTCATGACCCACCTCGCGGTAGCCCGTGCCGCCGCCGCGCTCGATCGCGCGGTAGATGTCCGGATGCGCGCGGGGAAGCGCGAGGTGGAAGAGGCGGATCTCCTCCTTGAAGGCGTCGGGCAGCGCGCGGCGGGCCATCAGCGGGCCATAGATCACCGGCTCCGTCTGCCAGACGATCCGGAGGTCCCGCATCGCGACCATCCCCTTCTCCACCATGGTGTGGAGATTGCCGCGGGAATAGCCGGCGGCGGGGTCCCCCTGGCCGGAGGCCCAGGTGAAGGCGGCGTCGTATTGCCGTTGCAGCACCGCCACCACCGCCTGCTCATGCCCGCCGGCGAAGCCCGTGCGGGAGAAATAGGTGTTGGGGTCGATCCCCGCCCGCCGCAGGGCGAAGCGCGGGATGAGGTAGCCCGAGGCGGAGTTCGGATCGGGCCAGGCGAGCGACCGGCCGCGCATGGCCTGGAGGTCCGCGATGCCGGAATCCGCCCGCGCCACCATCACGCCGACATAGGAGATGGAGCCATCCTCCTGCTCCGCGACCAGGAGCGGCTCCACCCCGCCATTCGTCTCCACCCAGGCGGCGGCATAGACCGCGGGGCTGACGGCGGCGAGGTCGAGCTGCCCCGCGGCGAAGGCCTGCACCACCCCGGCATAGTCGCTGGCGGGGAAGAGGCGCACGGGCACGCCGAACGTCTCTTCCAGCAGCTTGCGGTACCCCTCGTAGCGGCCGAGGCGGTCGGCCTCGTTCTCGCCGCCGATCAGGCCGATGCGGATCTGCGGCAGCTGCGCCGCCCAGGCGCGGCGCCCCGGCGCGGGAAAGGCGAGGCCCGGATCGGCGCTGCGGCGCTGCGCCAGGGCCGGGCCCGCCGCGAAGGCCAGGGGCAGCGCGAGGGCATTTCGGCGGGTCAGCATGGTCAACGCCTCCGGCGGCGCTCGGCCGCCTCCTCTTCGCGCAGCCGCACCACCAGGGCGTAGTCGGCATGGGTGACGGTGCGGAAGCCGGTGCCCCCGCCCCGCTCGATCCCTTCATAGATCGCGCGATGCGTGTTGGGCAGCGCCAGGAAGAAGCGGCGCATGTCCTCCTTGAAGCCCTCCGGCAGGTCGGCGCGGCAGGCGATGGGGCCGGCGGGAATGGGGTCGCTCCTCCAGATCACGCGCAGGTCGCGCATGTCGAGCATGCCCTTGTCCACCATCACGCGCAGCGCCCCGCGCGAGAAGCCCGCCGCCGGATCCCCCTGCCCCGAGGCCCAGGTGCAGCCGGCGTCATATTGCCGGTGCAGCACGGCGACGACGGCCTGCTCATGCCCGCCCGCGAAGCCCGTGCGCGAGAAATAGCTGGAGGGCTCGATCCCCGCCGCCCGCAGCGCCGCGCGCGGGGCGAAATAGCCGGAGGTGGAGGCGGGATCGGCCCAGGCGAGCGACCTGCCGCGCATGCCCTGGAGATCGGTGATGCCGGAATCCGCGCGCACCACCATCACGGCCACATAGCCGAGCGAGCCGTCATCGCCCTCGGCCGCGACCAGCGCCTCGATGCCGCCTTTCGTGTCGATCCAGGTGCCGGCGTAATTCGCGGCGCCCATCTGCGCCATCTCGATCCGCCCGGCGGCGAAGGCCTGGCCGACGCCCGCGAAATCGGCGGCGGGATAGAGGCGGACGGGAATCCGGAAGGTCTCCTCCAGCAATTGCCGGTAGGGCTCGTTGCGGGCCAGGCGGTCCGTCTCGTTCTCCCCGCCGGAGATGCCGATGCGGAGCACGGGGACCGCATCGGCCCAGCCGCGCCGGCCGGGCTCGGGGAAGGCGATGCCCGGATCGACGCTGCGGCGCGGCTGCGCCTGGGCGAAACCGGGCAGCGGGGCCGCGCCGGCGGCCAGGGCGGCGAGGAGGAGACGGCGGCTGGGCATGGCGCGTTTCCTCAGGCGGCGGCGGGGGCCGGGGGCGTCTCGGCCTCCAGCGCCTCCTCCGGCACGCCATAGATGTCTTCCACCCGCTCGGCGGTCAGGTCCCCGGGCGGGCCGTCGAACACCACGCGCCCGGCCTGCATGGCGACGATGCGGCCGCAATAGCGGCGCGCGGTGTCGAGGTGATGCAGATTCACCAGCACCGTCAGCCCGTCCCGCCGGTTCACGTCGCGCAGCGCTTCCATGACCACCCGCGCGTTACGCGGGTCGAGCGAGGCGATGGGCTCGTCCGCCAGCAGCAGGCGGGGTTCCTGCAGCATCGCGCGCGCGATCGCCACGCGCTGCTGCTGCCCGCCGGAGAGGGTGTCCGCGCGCTGCAGCGCCTGCTCCGCGAGGTCGAACCGGTCCAGCGCGTCCAGCGCCATGGCGCGCTCCTCCGGCGAGAAGCGGAGGAACAGGGAGTTCAACGTGGCGAGCGGGCCGGGGCGGTGGTTCAGTCGCCCGACCAGCACATTGGTCAGCACGTCCAGCCGCTGGATCAGGTTGAACTGCTGGAAGATCATGGCGCAGCGCGTGCGCCAGCCCCGCAGCGCCTTGCCGCGCAGGGCCGTGACATCGGTGCCGTCATGGAGGATGCGGCCCGATGTCGGCTCGGTCAGCCGGTTGACCATGCGCAGCAGGGTGGACTTGCCCGCGCCGGAACGGCCGATGATGCCGACCATCTGCCCCTGCGGGATCGACAGGGTGACGCCATCCACTGCGGCGCGGCCCTTGCCATCGCCCGCGGCGCAATCGCCGAAGCGGCGGGTGAGATTCTGGAGTTTGAGCATCCGGGGCCCTGTCCCTGCCGCGGCAGTATAGGGCGTTACGGGGCGGAGAGCAGGTCCCGCAAGGCGCGGCGGCGGTGGCCGGCGAAGCCCTCCATCGGCCCGGCCGCGGCCAGCGCGTCCATCACCGCCTCGGCCGTCGCTTCGGCGGCGGCGCGGAACAGGAGGTCGATGCGGCTCTCCGCCAGGGCGCGACGCGGGGGGAGGAAGGCGGCCCCGGGCTCATGCGGCAGGCGATGGGCGGTTCCGAAAGCCAGGGCGATGTCGCCGCTGCCATGCCCCCAGAAGGAGCCCGTCCAGGCGATGCCCGCGCCGGCCCGGGCCGCGACGCGGCGAAGCTGGCGCCCCTCCAGCGGCACATCCGTGGCCAGCACCACGATCACCGATCCACGTTCCGGCGGCGCCCCAAGGCTGGCATCGGCGCGCGGATCGATACGGCGCCCATCGGGCAGGCGGAGATCGCCCGGGCGCCCGAAATTGGCGAGGACGAGGGCGCCGAGATGGAACGCCTCGCCATCGATGGAGAGGCGGCGGGAGGCGGTGCCGATGCCGCCCTTCAGCCCGTAGCAGCTCATGCCTGTGCCGGCGCCGACCGCGCCGGATTCCATCGCCTCGCCGGCGGCGGCGATCGCGGCCTCCGCATCCTCCCGCGTCACCGCGAGGGCCTGGATGTCGTTCAGATAGCCGTCATTGCACTCCATCACCACGGGATTGACCGTGGAGGTCTCGCGGCCGATGCGCGGCTCCCGCGCGATGGCGTGGCGGATGATCGCCTCGGCGCAGGCGGGCACGCCGAAGGTGTTGGTGAGGAGGATGGGCGTCTCGATCTCGCCCAGCTCCTCCACCTGCATCAGCCCGGCGCTCTTGCCGAAGCCGTTCACCACATGGACGGCCGCCGGCAGCTTCTCGCGGAAGAGGTTGCCGCCATGGGGGAGGATGGCGGTGACGCCGGTGCGGATCGCCGCGCCCTCGACCCGCGTGCGGTGCCCGACGCGGATGCCGGGCACGTCGGTGATGGCGTTGCGCGCGCCCGGCGGCAGCTCGCCCCAGGCCAGGCCGAGGTCCCGCGCCCGCATCAGAGGCCGGCGATCACCGCTTCCGTCACCCGCGCCACCTGCGCGTCATCGAGATAGGGGTGCATGGGCAGGGCCAGGATGCGCTTGCACAGGCTCTCGCTCACCGGCAGGGGCGGCGCCTGGCCGATGGCGGCGGCATGGGCCTCGCGATAGGCGGGCTGGTGGTGCAGGGGCAGCGGGTAATAGACCGCCGTCGGCACGCCGCGCGCCTTGCAGGCCTCCTGCACGCGCGTCCGCTGGCCCTCATCCGCCAGCAGGATGGAGTAGAGGCCGTAGGCGCTCTCCGCGCCCTCGGGCTTCGCGGGGATCTGCACCTTCCCGGCCAGGGCGGCGTCATAGCCCGCGGCCACGCGGGCGCGGGCGGCCAGCTCGTTCTCCATCAAGGGCAGCTTGCAGAGCAGGATGGCGGCCTGGATCGTGTCCAGACGGCCGTTCATCCCCGTGCGCATCACCTCGTAGCGGGTCTTGCCTTCGCCATGGGTGCGCAGCGAGCGGTAGAGATCCGCCTTCTCCGCATCATTCGTCAGCAGCGCGCCGCCATCGCCGTAACAACCCAGCGTCTTGGTGGGGTAGAAGGACAGCGCGGCGGCGCCGCCCCAGCCACCGAGGCGCTTGCCCTTCAGGGCGCCGCCGAAGGCCTGGGCGGCATCGTCGAGGGCGAACATGCCCTCCTCCGCGCACATCGCCTCGATGGCGGGCCAGTCGGCGGGCAGGCCGAACAGGTCCACCCCCACCACGGCGCGGGGGCGCAGCCGGCCCTCGGCCTTCACCAGGGCGATGCGGCGGCGCAGATCGGCGATGTCGATGTTGAAGGTCGTCGGGTCGACATCCACGAAAACGGGCGTGGCGCCCAGCACCAGCGGCACCTCGGCGGTGGCGGTGTAGGTGAAGGCGGGCAGGAAGACGGCATCGCCGCGCCCAATGCCCTCGGCCATCATCGCGATCTGCAGCGCATCCGTGCCCGAGGAGACGCCGACGCAATGGCCGACGCCGGCGAAACCGGCCAGGGCCTTCTCCAGCTCCTCCACCTCGGGCCCCTGCACGAAGCGGCCGGAATCGAGCACGGCGGCGATGCGTCGGTCGATCTCGGGCCGGATCAGCGCCTGCTGGGCGCGGACATCGAAGAGGCCGATGGGAGGGAGGGCGGCGGTGTCTTGCGGCATGGCGCGCCCCTTAGCGCAAAGCGGCCGAGCCGTCGAAATCAAGGATCGTGTCGGATGGTTACGCGCCCCGCCTCAGCGCACCCGCATCAGCCGGGACAACCCCAGCCCCAGCCCCAGCATCGCCGCCCCGCTGACCAGCAGCGCCGGCACCGCGCCCAGCCCCGTCAACAGCGTGCCGAAGAGCAGCGGCCCCAGGGACTGGCCCACGAAGAAGGAGAAGGCGTGCAGGGCCACCGCCGAGCCCCGCGCCCGGGGGGCGATCTCGGTCACCCGCATCTGGAGGGAGTTGTGCATGGTGAAATAGCCGAGGCCGATGGCGAACATCCCCACCACCACGGGGAGCACGCCCAGCGGCAGCCCCCAGGCGGCCGAGGCGATGGCCAGGAAGCCCAGCGCCACCACCACCCCGGCCAGGCGCTGCATGGCGGGCAGGCCCAGCCGGGACAGCATGGGCCCGGCCAGGAAGGTGTAGGCGATGCCCGAGGCCCCGAAGGCCCCGATGGCGAAGCCCGCCTGCGCCGCCCCGCCCAGGCCCCAGCCCGCGATCAGGGCCGCCAGATAGGGAAACATGCCGAAGACGAAGAGCCCCTCGGTCGCCACCGAGGCATAGAGACGGCGAGCGGCGGGCAGGCGGATGATCTCGCGATACCGGCGCGCGGCCGAGCCGGCATCGAGCCGGCCGGGCGGCGGGTCCGGCTCCCGCCGCAGGTCGCGCCACAGGACAAGCCCCATGGCCAGCACCGCCACCGCCCCGCCGGCGATGATGCCGCGCCAGTCCACGAAGCCATGCACCAGCCCGGAGACCACCCCGCCCGCGATCTGCCCGGCGGTGGAAAAGGCGAGCAGCCGGCTGAGCGCCACCTGCCGCCCGGATTGCGGCACGCGGTCCCCGAAGGTGGCGATGACGAGGGGGTAGATGCCCCCGGCCGCCGCCCCGGCCAGGGCGCGGAAGGCGAAAAGCAGGCCCAGCCCGGGCGTGAGGGCGCAGGCCACCAGGGCCAGGCCGGTGAGGAGGGTGGCGAGCGCGATGATGCGCCGCTTGCCCAGCGCATCGCCCACCGGGCCGAGGAAGGGCTGCACCAGCGCATAGGGCAGCGCGAAGGCGGAGGCGAGCAGCGCCACCTGATCCGTCGCCACGGCGAAGTCCCGCGCGATTTCGGGCAGGATGGGATCGAGGCTGCGCGAGGCCAGCGAGGTGGTGAAGGCCGTCAGGCCGTAAAGGGTGATGAGCCGGCGGATGCGGGCCGTTTCGTCAGATGGGGCGGACATGCCCCCGCATCGTGCGGTGCCGGGCCGGTGGAAACCAGCCCCCAAGGCGCGGGGCGGGGATGCCCTGGCGGGCGGGCGGCAGGCCTGGGGGAGAGGATGTCAGGCGGATCGCGGGCCGGCGATCGCCATGGCCCGCCGGGGAATCTGCGCGGCCGGCACGGGGCGGCCGAGAAGGAAGCCCTGCACCTCATCGCAGCCATGGCTGCGCAGGAACTCGAATTGCTCCTCGGTCTCCACGCCCTCCGCCGTTACCCGGAGGTTCAGGCTGTGCCCCATCGCCACGACCGCCTGCACGATGGCCCGGGCGCCGGGATCCGTGCCGATGGCCATGGTGAAGGCCTTGTCGATCTTGAGCTTGTCGAAGGGGAAGCGCCCCAGATAGCTCAGGCTGGAATAGCCGGTCCCGAAATCGTCCAGCGCCAGCCGCACGCCCTGGCCCTTCAGGGCCCTCATGATCTCCAATGCCCCCTCCGCATCCTCGATCAGCAGCCCCTCGGTCAGCTCCAGCTCCAGCCGGTGCGCGGGCAGGCCGGTGGAGGCCAGGACCTCCGCCACCAGGCCCGGCAGGTCGCCCCGGCGGAACTGCACGGGGGAGATGTTCACCGCCACGGTGGAGGGAGAGGCCCAGGTCGCGGCGGCGGCGCAGGCCTTCTCCAGCACCCAGCGGCCGAGGGGCAGGATGAGGCCGGTTTCCTCCGCCAGGGGGATGAACTCCGCCGGGGAGACCGGCCCCCGCCGGGGGTGCCACCAACGCAGAAGGGCCTCATAGGCCGTCACCTTCCGCGTGCCGCAGGCATGCAGCGACTGGAAATGAAGGGCGATGCCGCCCTCCGCCAGGGCCAGACGCAGGTCGCGCTCAAGCTGGCTCCGCTCCTGCAGGCGGGCCCCCATCTCCGCCGTGAAGAAGCGGATCACGCCCCGCCCGGCGGCCTTGGCCCGGTACAGCGCGGTGTCGGCATTCTTCAGCAGCGCCTCCGCCCTGGCGCCGTCATGCGGATGAAGGGCGATGCCGATGCTCGCGCCCAGGCTCAGGCTGTGACCGTCCAGCTCATGCGGCAGCGCCAGCTCGAGCATGATCCGCGTCGCCAGCGTCTCCGCATCGGCGGGATGCGAGACGGAGGTCTGCACCAGCACGAAGCCGTCGCCATCCACCCGCGCGACCACGTCGCCCCCCCGCGTCAGCGCAACCAGGCGGCGCGCCGTTTCCCGCAGCATCCGGTCGCCCGCGCAATGGCCCATCGCGTCGTTCACCAGCTGGAAGCGGTCGAGATCGATGGAATGCACCGCGATGGAATCGCCGTTCCTGCCCGCCAGGGCCAGTGCCTGCTCCAGCCGCTCCTCCAGCAGCACGCGGTTGGCGAGGCCGGTGAGGCCGTCGTGATGCGCCAGGTGATGGATCTCGGCCTCGGCGCGGCGCCGTTCCGTGATGTCGGTGAAGGTGCTCACCATGCCGCCATCGCCGAGAAGGCGCAGGCGGATCTCCAGCACCGTCCCGTTTGGGCGGATGCGCTCCTTGAAGCGCAGGCTGGGCGTCTCGGCGCGGGTGAAGCTCCTCAGCAACTCCTCCACGCTCAGCCTCATGCCGAGCGGGCCGAACTCGCCTTGCGCCGCCTGCCACCGCACCAGCGCCGCATAGTCCGAACCGGGTGCAGCCATGTCGGGCGGCAGCTCCAGCAGCGCGAGGTAGCGGCTGTTCCGCAACTGGATGCGGCCCGTTGGATCGACCATGACGAGCCCCTGGTCGAGATTCTCGATGGCGTGCCACACGAGTTCGCGCGAGGCGATCAGCCGCCGCTTGTGCCGGATCAGCTTCACCCCCGCGAGCACGACGAGAAGCGTCAGCCAGACGGCGACGAGCATGGTGACCACGAAGGACCGTTCATAGGTGGCCAGCAGCGGGGCCAGATCCATGCCCACGGCCACTACCAGCGGATAGTTCCGCAGGTGGCGGAAGCTGACGATCTGCTCGGGCGTGTTCTCGGTCGCCGCCATCCGGAGGTCGCCCGACTCCGCCGCGAGGCTCTGGCCGAGCGGCGTGCCGGACAGGTCGTGACCGAGCATGAGCACGTTCGGCGCCGCCGCGCGCACGATGCCGTCCCGGCCCAGCAGGAACATGTTGCCGCTGATATCCAGCAGCTCATGGAACTGGGTGAGCCAGTACGGATCCAGCGAGCAGACCACCACGCCGGCGAAATGGCCGTCCGGCCCATAGAGCTTGCGGGTGAACTGCACGGACCAGCGGCCGGAAACGCGGCCCAGCACCGGGGCGCTGATATGGAGGAGGTCGTCCGACTGGGTGAGATGGACACGGAAATGCGGTCGGTCCGAAAGGTCCAGCGAACCATCGGCCGGGCCGAGATTGGTATGCGTCAGCCGCCCTTCGGCGTTGATGATGGCGATCTGCATGACCACCGTGTCGCTGTAGCCGCTCTCGGGGGAGGCGAAATCCAGCGAGAAGTCCTCGGGGTCCCGGCGATAGGCCTCGCGCACGAAGCGCAGGCGCTGGTCGATCGCCTCGATAGTCCGGGCGATTCCCTGCTCGGCCGCCCCGGCGATATTCGCGCCGGCCCGCAGGGCGCCCTGCTCGATATCCGCCCGGTCCTCCGCCAGGCGCAGCCCGGCGACGGACCAGATCATCACCAGGATGAGCCCGACCAGCGAGAGGTCGAGCCATACGCCGGAAAACCGGCTCAGCCAGCGGGGAAGGCGGGAAGCAGGCCGGGAGCCCCGGGGTGAATCCCACGACGGCGCGGTCGCTTGCACCGGTGGCGTCACACGCGGCTCCTCATCCGACCGGGGTTACCGGAGCGGAGAAACCTGCACGAGCATCGTGAATCCGTGGTTAAGCACCCACGCCCCCCTCCGGAGGCGGGGCCGCGGCCAGCGCCGTCAGTGCCCCTGTCGTCGTCACCCAGCCGAAGAAGGTGCGGACGTTAAAGACGGTGGCGTCATGCACGAAGCGCGGGCCGCCCTGCCAGCAGGCATCCTCGATCAGCACCGGCCAGAACTCCCGGTGGAAGGCCTCGCGCAGCGTGCTCTCCACGCAGACATTGGTGGCGACGCCGCAGAACAGGATGTCGCGGATGCCGCGCGCCCGCAGCATCATCTCCAGCGGCGTGCCGCTGAAGCCGCCATAGCGCGGCTTCTGGATGAGGATGTCGCCCGGCGCGCGCTGCATCTGGGGCACCAGCGCATAGTCCCATGTGCCCTTGGCCAGCAGCGTGCCCTTCAGCTCCGGCTGCTCGCGCATCAGCCGCAGCGCGTTGGACTTCCAGTGATTGGGCGACCCCTCGCCGCCCGCCTCGATCCCCTCGGGATCCCAGCCGTTCTGGAACCAGACGATGGTGATGCCGAGCATGCGCGCGGCCGCCACCGCCTGCGTGACCTTGCCGATGACGGATTGCGCGCCCGAGAGGTCGAAGCCCGCCTTGTCGAGATAGCCCTTCTCCGAGGCATAGGCGTTCTGCATGTCCACCACGATCAGCGCGGTGCGGGCGGGCAGCAGGGGGAAGGGCTCGGGCTCGGCGGGGAGCAGGAGGTCTCCCTCGGTGCGGGGAAGGTCCTGGGGCATGCGTTCGGTCATCGGGCGAGGTCCATGCAAGCGCCGAGCCGGCCCTAGCGCCCGGCCGGGGCGCGGTCGCCCAGCCGCGCGGAAAGGCTGGGCCGCGCGTTCAGCAGCACGGGATCGAAGCCGGCCTTTCGCTTGTAGCCCGTGGCGATCCCCTCCAGCTCGGCCAGCGGCAGCACGGCCTCGCGCCCGCCGACCGCCTCGAAGCCCTCCGGCGCGCGCTGGGCGGCGAGGTCCAGCACTAGGTCCGGCCCCTGCCCGCGGGCCGCCTGCACCAGGGCCGAGGTGGCCGGGCGGCGCACCGCCTCATAGGCGCGCAGGCCTGCCTCCGCCTCGCCCTCCGTGGCCAGGTGGAAGGCCAGGGTACGGGCGTCGAGAATGCCCTGCGAGGCGCCGTTGGAGCCGATGGGGTACATGGGATGCGCGGCATCCCCCAGCAGAGTCACCCGGCCGCGGGTCCATTCCGGCAGCGGGTCCCGGTCCACCATCGGGAATTCCCACACCGCCGGGGCGGCGCGGATGAGGGAGGGCACGGACAGCCAGGGCCATTCCCAATCCGCGAAGAAGGGCAGGAAGTCCTCGATCCGGCCAGGGCGGTTCCAGTCCTCCCGCGCCCAGTGGGTATCGGGGTCCATCCGGCGCTCCGCGATCCAGTTCACCAGGGCCGGGCGCCCCGCCTCGGCCTCCCGGATGGGGTAGCAGACGAATTTCAGGTCGCTGGTTCCCGCCTGCACCATGGTGCGGCCGGTCAGATAGCCCGGATGCTCGGCCACCGCGCGCCACATCAGGCTGCCATTCCAGCGCGGCGCCCCTTCTCCGGGGTGCCAGGCGGCGCGGATGGCGCTGTGGATGCCGTCCGCCGCCACCACGGCGTCGCCGCGCACCGCCCGCCCGTCCTCCAAGCGCAGCGTCGCGCCCCCGGAATCCGATTCCGCCCCGACCCCGCGTGAGCCGAGATGGATGGCGTCGCCGAGCCGTTCCTGCGCCGCCTCCAGCAGCAGCATGAACAGCGTGCCGCGATGGATGCTCACCTGCGGCCAGCGGTAGCCGGCCGCGAGGCCACGATCCTCGCGCCACACCTCCTCCCCGCGGGAGGTGGCATAGAGCAGTTCCCGGGTGGGCACCCCGGCGGCGAGAAGCCGGTCGCCCAGGCCCAGCTCCGTCAGTTCGCGCACGGCATGGGGCAGCAGGTTGATGCCCACGCCCAGCGGCCGGGGCATGGAGACGGCCTCGTGCACCTCGGCCTCGATCCCCGCCTGGTGCAGGGCCATGGCGAGGGTCAGGCCGCTGATTCCGCCGCCGGATATGATCACGCGCATGGTCGCATCCTCCATTTTGGCGGATGGTGGCAGGGCGCGCGAGAAGGTTCAACAGTTGAACGATACGGACCCACCGAACGGCCACGGCCTCCTGTCCGGCACGGTGTCCTACGGGCTGAAGCGGGCGTCCCGCCGGGTGATCCGGGACCTGGAGGAGGCGCTGCGGCCGCATGACGTCACGCCGCCGCTCCTCGCCGCCCTGTCGATCGCCGCCGCCCGGCCCGGCATCGCCCCCGCCCATCTCGCGGAAGCCATGGGCCATGGCCGCTCCCGCGCCGCGCCGCTGCTCGACCGGCTGGAGGCGCGGGGATGGCTGGAGCGGCGGGCGGGCGCGGACCGCCGCAGCCTTGGCCTGCACGCCACCGCCGAGGGGGAGGAGGCGCTGCGCCGGATCCAGCCGCTGCTCGAGGCGCATGAGCGCCGGACCACCGCCCAGCTCGACGCGGCGGAGGCCCGGCTGCTCGTCAGCCTCCTCGAACGGCTCATGCCCGGCGGCTGAGGGCCGCCGCCGGGGCGGAGGGGAGCGCCCCGGTGCAGGCCGGGCCGAAGCCCGGCCCTTAGCCGACCCGGTTGCCGATCAGGTCCTGCACCACCGTGGGGTCCGCGAGCGTCGAGGTGTCGCCGAGGCTGTCCGTCTCGTTCGCCGCGATCTTGCGCAGGATGCGGCGCATGATCTTGCCCGAGCGGGTCTTGGGCAGGCCCGGCGCCCACTGGATCGCATCGGGGCTGGCGATCGGGCCGATCTCCTTGCGCACCCAGGCGATGAGCTCCTTGCGCAGCGCCTCGCTCGGCTCCTCGTCCAGCTTCAGCGTGACATAGGCGTAGATGCCCTGGCCCTTGATCTCATGCGGCATGCCGACGACGGCGGCCTCGGCCACCTTCGGGTGCGCCACCAGCGCGCTCTCGATCTCGGCGGTGCCCATGCGGTGGCCGGAGACGTTCAGCACGTCGTCCACGCGGCCCGTGATCCACCAGTAGCCATCCTCGTCCCGCCGCGCGCCGTCGCCGGTGAAGTACTTGCCAGGGAAGGTGGAGAAATAGGTCTGGATGAAGCGCTCATGGTCGCGGAAGACCGTCCGCATCTGGCCGGGCCAGCTGTCGGTGATGACGAGGTTGCCCTCGGTGGCGCCCTCCACCGTGTTGCCGTCATTGTCCACCAGCGCGGGGAAGACGCCCGGCAGCGGCAGGGTCGCGGAGCCGGGCTTCTGCGCCACCGCGCCGGGCAGCGGGGAGATGAGGATGCCGCCCGTCTCGGTCTGCCACCAGGTGTCCACGATCGGGCAGCGCTCATCGCCGACGACGCGGTAGTACCAGAGCCAGGCCTCCGGGTTGATCGGCTCGCCCACGGAGCCGAGGATGCGGAGCGAGGCACGCGAGGCCTTCCGCACGGGCGCCTCGCCCTCGCGCATCAGGGCGCGGATGGCGGTGGGCGCGGTGTAGAAGATGTTGACCTTGTGCTTGTCGATCACCTGCCAGAAGCGCGAGGAATCCGGCCAGTTCGGCACGCCCTCAAACATCAGCGTCGTCGCGCCGTTCGCGAGCGGGCCATAGACGATGTAGGTGTGGCCCGTCACCCAGCCCACATCGGCGGTGCACCAGTAGACCTCGCCCGGGCGGTAGTCGAAGACCAGCTCATGGGTGAAGGCGGCCCAGACGCCATAGCCGCCCGTGGTGTGCAGCACGCCCTTCGGCTTCCCGGTGGAGCCGGAGGTGTAGAGGATGAAGAGCGGGTCCTCCGCACTCATCGGCTCGGGCGCGCATTCGGCGGATTGCGCGTCACACAGCGCCGCCCAGTCATGGTCGCGCCCGTCCTGCATCGCCACCTTCCCGCCCGTGTTCCGGGCGACGATGACGTTCTTGATGGTGGGGCAGGACTTCAGCGCCTCGTCCGCATTCGCCTTCAGCGGCACGGTGCGCCCGCCGCGGCGGCCCTCATCGGCGGTGATGAGAAGGGTGCTCTCGCAGTCCTGGATGCGGCTGGCCAGGCTGTCCGGCGAAAAGCCGCCGAAGACGACGGAATGCACCGCGCCGATGCGCGCGCAGGCGAGCATGGCGACGGCGGATTCGACGATCATCGGCAGGTAGATCGTCACCCGGTCGCCGCGGCGCACGCCGAGATGCTTCATCGCATTCGCCAGGCGGCAGACGCGCTCCAGCAGCTGGCGGTAGGTGACGTGGGAATCGCTCTTGGGATCGTCGCCTTCCCAGATGATCGCCACCTGGTCGCCGCGCCCGCCCTCCACATGCCGGTCCAGGCAGGACTCGGTGAGGTTGAGGACGCCGTCCTCGAACCACTTGATGGAGACGTCGCCCTCGAAGCTGGTGTTCTTGATCTTCGTCGGCGCCCGCATCCAGGAGAGGCGGTTCATCTCGCGCTTCCAGAACCCCTCCGGGTCGCGCCGGGCCTCGGTGACCATGGCCTCGCGGCGCTCGGCATCGGCATGGCTGCCGGCGGCGATCTCGGGCTTCACGGCAATCACGGTGTGGTCGGTCATGGCGGCGGTCCTCCGGCGGGCTGGGGCCCTTGTCGGAAGCATCGTCCCCGCCAGCCCCGGGGCGTCAAGGCCGCGGAGGCGCATCGGCCCGGCCGGGCCGCATTTTTGCTCTCTGCCCTGTCGCAAGGCTGAGATGGCGGCCAGGCGGCACGAAGGACGGGGGCGTTCCCGCCCCCGTCCCGCGCATCAGCGGTAGTAGTAGTGCGGCCGGTGGTGCCGGCGATAGTAGCGCGGCGGCGGCGGCGGATAGCCCCGATAGGCGTAGTGGCGGCGCCAATGCGGCGGGGGCGGCCGGTGGTAATGGCGGGGCCCGTAATAGCGGCGCGGCGGGGGCGGTCCCCATTGCACCGGCACGATCGCCGCCGGCTGCCCGACCGTGATGGTGACGGCGGGCTGGGCCTGGGCCGCCGGCGCGGCGGCCAGGACGGGCGCCCCGACCAGCGCGCCGAGGATGAGGGCCTTCCGGCCCCAGGAACCAAGTTTGGCGAGGGATCCCCGCATGGTGGCGTCCTCTCTCTTCGCGGCGGGCCGGGAGGGCCCTTTCACACAGCGATCAAACGCAGGGATGGGGGCGTGGTCGCGACCGGAATGCGGCAGGCCGGTGGCGGCGCGTTGCGGTGGGTGACAAGCCGGTGAGGAGGCGCGGCGCGAACCGGCTCAGCGGCCCTCGCCCCTCGCGATCCGGGCGCTACAGCCCCGCATCCCCCGGCACCATCACCGCCCCATGCTCGATCCAGGCTTCCACCCCCTCCAGCGCATCGCCGGCACAGGGGCCGGAGACGCAGAACCCGTCCTCCACCCGGAAGCGGGCACCATGGGCGGTGCAGACGAGATGGCGGCGCGCCCCGTCCAGGAAGCGGTCGGGCAGGCTTTCCAGGGGGATGCCGATATGCGGGCAGGAATTCACATAGACATGGGCCACCTCGCCACGCCGCACGGCGACCAGCCCATAGCCGCCGGGCGCGGGGGGAAAGCCGCGCGCCTCGCCCTCCGGGATGTCGTCCAGCCGGCAGAGGCGGCGGGCTGGCGTCAAAGCCCCGCCATGGAGGAGATGACCGCCCAGTGCTCGGGCGAGACCGGCACGACGGACAGGCGGGACTGGCGGATGAGCGCCAGGCCCTCCAGCCGCGGCTCCGCCTTCATCGCGGCGAGCGTCACGGGCCGGGGGACGGGCTTCACCGCGCGCATGTCCACGCAGCACCAGCGCCCCGTCTCGTCGCTGGGATCCGGATAGGCTTCCCGCACCACCTCGACGATGCCGACCACCTCCCGGCCCTCATTCGAGTGATAGAAGAAGGACAGGTCGCCCTTCTTCATCTCGCGCAGGTTCTTCGCGGCCTGGGCGTTGCGCACGCCGGTCCAGGGCTCGACCCCGTTCTTCACCTGCTGGTCCCAGGAGAAGGCGTCCGGCTCGCTCTTCACCAGCCAGTAGGCGGTCATGCGACGCGGGCGCCGTCGCGGAAGATCTCGCGGAAGGCATGCACCGTCTGGGTCGCGAAGACATCGGCTTCCCAGAAGGGATCGGCCTTGGCGAAGGCCCTGGCCGTCTCGAGGTCGGGCTGCTCGGTCACGACGATGCTGCCGCGCTGCTTGCCTTCCTCGTCCAGCAGCGGGCCGACATAGCGGAGGGAGGGGCCGGCGGCATCGAGCCAGACGAGGTGCTTCGGCCGGGCGGCGAGGCGACGCTCCAGCGCGTCCGGCTTGTCGTAGCTCACGATGGCGAAAAGCACCCGGTCCCCCTTTGGCCCGGCGAATCATGGGCCGGCGCGGCGCGCATGGAAGCGCCACGCCAAGGCCCGCGCAACCGGGCCCGCGCAAGCCAGGGGCGCAGGCTGCGGGGAGCGCTCAGCCCGGCGTCGGGTCGTGATGCACGCGGCGCAGCCGGAAGGCGAGGCTGATCAGCAGGATGCCACCCACCACGGCCTGGATGGCCACCACCCAGATCAGCGCCAGCAGCCCCGCGCCCGGCGCGATGGCCAGCCAGAGACCGACCAGCACGCCGATGACGCCCCAGAGCCCCAGAAGCCAGCTCCCGCTCCGCCAGGCCAGGACGATGCGGAAGATGCCCGTGGCCACCGACCAGGCGGCGACCAGCAGGACGAGCACGAGGGCGGAGGCGACCGGCATCACCAGCAGCAACACCGCCGCGAGGAGCGAGAGCAGCCCGTCGAACCAGAGCCAGCCCGTGCCGGGCCGGGCGGCGCCCAGCATGGCCGGGCGCCCCGTGATGGCCTGCCAGAGGGTAAAAGCGCCATCCAGCGCCAGCCAGGCGGCCAGCACGCCCAGAATGACGGCGAGCCCCAGCCCAGGCGCCAGGAAGGCGAAGATGCCGAAGAGGATGGAGACGATCCCGCGCAACAACAGCAGCCACCAGCCGCTCGCCAGCGCGCGGATCACGCGGAAGCGCCCGTCGGCATGGTTTGGCAGGGTGGTGGCGGACATGGCGGGGAACCTCCTCCCGGTGAGTCCGTGCAGCGGCGGAAGGGGCGGAAGGTTGCGGCTCAGGCGAATCGGAACGAGCCGACCCTGCGGATACGCCCGGCCCCGGTCATCCCCCTCGAAGAGAGTGACGGCATGACGTCGATAGAGATGCGGGAGAAACAGGAAGGACGGTGGCCGCGTCGTAAGGGGCGTGACCCCCAGGGGGACAGGCTTGCCGAACCCGCCTCCGGGTCCACCACCGCCGATGGAGGGAAGACGATTGTGCGGTGCAAAAGTTTCGTCACACCGAACGTATAAAGCCGGGCGGCGTCGCATGAGCGACGCCGCCCGGTTCTGGCTCAGACCGTCCGGCGGCCGACGACCATGCGGTAGATCACCAGCACGATGATCGCGCCGACCACGGCCCCGATGAAGCCCGCGCCTTCGCCGGCCCGGTACCAGCCGACCGCCTGGCCGAGATAGGTGGCCACCAGGGCGCCGACGATGCCGAGGATGGTGGTGATGATGAAGCCGCCGGGGTCGCGGCCGGGCATGAGCAGCTTGGCGACGGCACCGGCCAGCAGGCCGATGATGATGGTCACGATAATGCCCATGGGTGAGGCGCTCCGATTGGTTGTGCCCATCGGAGCGTCAAGCCCGGCGCTCGGGTTGCATGACGTTGCAAATCGGCCGGGCACTGCGACAAAACCATGTGGAGCAGGGCGCCACCAGGGGAAAGCGTGCCGATTTCGCCACGCCGGAAGCAACACATGCCCGGGCCGCCCGAAGCCCGCGCAACCCCCGGGGAAAGCGGGGCGTTGCGGCGCGCGACGGAGGTGGCGATGCGCCGAGCTTTTCTTGCATTCGGGCTTTTCGCCCTCACCGGTTGCGCCAGCCAGGAACGTCCCTCGCGGGCCTCCCGCCGCTCCCCCACGCGGCGCACTGCGGAGGGACGGCGCGGCGGCGCCCAGGCCACGACAGCCACGGCCCAGAAGCCCGACGCGCCTCTGCCATCCGAGGAGGCGGCCACCCCTGCCGTGTGGCGCTGAGCGCCAGGGGCCAGGCGGCGGGAAGGTGACTTCCCCGCTGGCGCCGGGAATGCTGTGTTCCCCGCCAGCGCCAGCCAGAAGGGAAGGGCCCGCCCGATGCGCCATTTCGCCGCCCCGGCGCTGCTTGCCGCAATCCTCCTCGCCGGCTGCGCCGAACGCAGCCCGCTTGCCGTGGCCCAGGAGGTGGAGGACCCCTCCTATGAGGCGGTGTCCCGTTCCTATGCCGATGCGATCGCGGAGGGGATGATGCGGGCGCGGGTGGACCGGCTGCGGCGTGCCGTCCGCCGCATGGGCTTTCCAGAGCTCGAGCGGCCGCCGGGGTAAATCCGATCGGATCGGCGCGCGTCAGGACTGCCGCGCCTGGAGGCGTGGGCCGGATGCTTGGGATATGAAGAAGGAGGGATGGTGGAGCTGAGGGGAATCGAACCCCTGGCCTCGTCATTGCGAACGACGCGCTCTCCCAACTGAGCTACAGCCCCTTAACCATCGTCCGCGCAGGTTTGGGGACCGGCGCGCGGGCGGCTTATTCCCCGCCCTCCGTCCCGCGTCAAGCACCTCCGTGCGGTGGGGTTGGGCGGGACGTGCTGGACGGACCCCGGGCGCGGGCCATACACAGCCCGCGCCCATGGGGAAGCCATGGGGCGCCATCAGGGCGCGAGACAGGTGCGGGGGCAGCGATGACGGCGATCTTCTGGCTGATCGATCAGGTGATCGGCCTCTATGTCTGGGTGCTGATCATCGCGGCGGTGTTCAGCCTGCTCACCGCCTTCAACGTGCTCGACACGCGGAACCGGCTGGTCTGGTCCATCGGCGACTTCCTCTGGAAGATCACGGAGCCGGTGCTGCGGCCGATCCGGCGCTTCCTGCCCGACCTGGGCGGGGTGGACCTCTCCCCGCTGGTGCTGATCCTGCTGCTCCAGGCGCTGCGGATCTTCCTCAACGTCACCGTCTTCCCCGCCCTCTGGCGGCTCGCGGCTTGAGGGGCGGCCTGGGATGACCGCCCGGCTCCTCGATGGAAAGGCGATCGGCGCCCGGCTGCGCGCGGGGCTCGCCGAACGCATCGCCACCCTCTCCTTCCGCCCGGGCCTGCGCGTCGTGCGCGTGGGGGATGACCCGGCCAGCGTCGTCTATGTCCGCTCCAAGGACCGGGCGGCGAAGGAGGCGGGCTATGACAGCGAAACCATCCTCCTGCCGGAGACCGTGGCCGAATCGGAGCTGCTGGCGGTGGTCCGGCGGCTGAACGCCGATCCGGCGGTGGACGGCATCCTCGTCCAGCTTCCCCTGCCCAAGCATATCGACCCGCAGAAGGTGCTGGAGGCGGTGGACCCCGCCAAGGACGTGGACGGCTTCCACCCGGTGAATGCCGGGCGCCTGGCCGCGGGCCTGCCCGGGCTGGTGCCCTGCACGCCCAAGGGCGTGATGCACCTGCTGGCCGAGGCCGGGGTGACGCTCTCCGGCGCCCGCGCCGTGGTGCTGGGGCGCAGCGCCATCGTCGGGCGGCCCATGGCCGCGCTGCTGCTGGCCGCCGATGCGACCGTGACCATGCTGCACTCCCGCTCCCGCGACATCGCGGAGGAGTGCCGCCGGGCCGAGGTTCTGGTGGCCGCGGTGGGCCGCGCCGGCATGGTGAAGGGCGACTGGGTCGCCCCCGGCGCCGTGGTGGTGGATGTCGGCATCAACCGCCTGCCGGACGGCAAGCTGACCGGCGACGTGGAGTTCGAGGCGGCGCGGGAGCGCGCGGGATGGATCACCCCCGTGCCCGGCGGCGTCGGCCCCATGACGATCGCCTGCCTGCTGGAGAACACGCTGGAAGCCGCCCTGGCCCGCCGCGGCAAGGACGAGCTGCAGCCGAATGGCGGCGTGGCCGAGGTTCAGGCGACGCCGGAGCAGTCCTACGGTCACGGTCCGGGCCTGGCCTGAACCCATGCTGTTCCGCATCCTCCAGGGCGTGGGCATCGCCGCGCTGCTCGGCTGCGCCGTGCTGGCCCTGCAGGGCACGCCGCTGCTCGGGCCGGAATGGTCGCGCGCGCGCATCCTCTATGCCGGGGCGGGCGCCGTCTCCGCCCTCAGCCTTCTCGCCATGGGGCGGATCGGCCTGATGCTCCGGCGCATGGAGGCGGCACAGGTCGCCCTCCTCTCCCGCATCGAGGGACGGAAGGGCGGGGAATGAAGCCCGCCGACCTCGTCCTCGCCGTCGCCTTCATCCTCATCTGGGGCTCGGCCTTCAACGCCGCGCGGCTCGTGGTGCTGGAATGGCCACCCTTCTGGGCGCTGGCCCTGCGCTTCCTCCTCACCGCGCCGCTGCTGCTGGCCATCGCCTGGGCCACGCGCTCCCGCTGGCCCGCCCGGGGGGATGTCGGGCGGGTGGTACTGATGGGGCTGCTCGGCACCGGCGGCTATCTCGCCTTTTCCTGGTGGGCCATGTCGATCATCCCCTCGGGGCTGGTCGCGCTCATCACCGCCGCAACGCCGCTGGTGGTCGCCCTGGGCGAGACGCTGTTCCTGGGCCGCCGCCCCTCGGCCATGGCCTGGGCCGGGCTGGCGCTTGGCTGGGCCGGGGTGGCGGTGCTCGGCGGGGCGCGGCTCGCCGGGCATGTCGGCATGGCGGAGGGGATGACCGAGGCGCTGGGCGTCTGCCTCGCCCTTCTCGGCGCCATCTCCCAGGCGGCGGGGCTGCTCATCTTCGCCCCGGCACGCGGCCGCGTGGACCTCTGGTCGGCCAGCGCCGGGCAGAGCCTCGTCAGCGCCGCGCTGCTTCTG